>Ga0114962_10000150_pt1 | contig 59525 bp, 64 predicted proteins | sample C_130820_MF_Meta_FD_87017 | JGI IMG/M metagenome (GOLD analysis project Ga0114962, IMG submission 87017) | Freshwater microbial communities from Lake Croche, Canada to study carbon cycling - C_130820_MF_MetaG | ecosystem: Environmental > Aquatic > Freshwater > Lake | place: Lake Croche, Canada... | reverse complement strand
GTACCAATTAGAAGAATAACTATACAATAAATAATTGTAAATGAGTGTTTCATTTACAATTAGCTTAGAAAAAAAAAATATAAGGTCTAAAAAATCGGCGTTTTAAATGTCCAAAGGTGTAAATTGAAATCGGTTTTACTCTTTTACAAATACATAAGTAACTTCTTCTGTTTTTTTTGGAGAAGAAGTTTCTGCCCCGCTGCTATTTCCAGGTCTTTTGCTATTAGACATGGTAAATACAACATCCAGCTGTTTCCATCCATTTTCTTGATGAATTGCAACAACATCATCTAATAAATTATATTTTTTATCTGTCTTGAAATTCTTTACACTCCAACAGCTGTATTTTACGCGACCAATGACACCAACAATAACAGGTCTCAAAAACTTATCAACCCACGCCTTATAATCCCCCAACTTTGTTGATTGCGTTGTTTCATCCGAATAAATTTCCAAATTGAAATATGGAGGGCTTGTGAGTGCAATGTCAAACTTCATATTTTCAGGTAGTTCAAGCAAAGCGACTTCAGCCGGCTTATTAATAAGCGTAACGCCAGTTAAACCAAGCTCGTCGCGAATTCCACATAAAGCATTATATGTTTTTTCGCAGGGGTCTATACCAGTGTACGAGACACCAGTCAAATCTACACTCTTGGAACCAATCATTCTTCCACCCCAACCGGCGCACACATCCAATACACTCTTTGCGTCAAAATAAGCGACAACATTTCTAGCCATTAATGGGCGATACATAGTAACTTTTCCAAGACCATTTGTAAATGAAAGCGACCGAATAATCTCAGATGCGTAAGGAGTTGAATGTTGCGCTCGGTTAAAGCGAATGGCCTTTTCCAAGTTTGTTTTCTTCCACAAAGATTTTATAGAGAGACCTTTATAATTTGCAACTTCGTGAAAGTGTCGCATATGTTTTCGCATAATTTTCATACCAGCAACTGCCGTCGCGGAAACATTTGTAACTGTCTTGTCAATCTTCTTCTCTCGCAATAATTTCCAATCCTTTGCAATTTCTTCATCGGTATATGTCTCATATAGGATTCCATGTGATTCTAGTTCTGCAGCCAACTTGGGCAACAACACTTCAAACTCGGCATCAGTTAAATCTTTGAGCGCATTTTTTTTGTTAATTATTTTTGCAATGTTTTCAAAAGCGTTGGTGGTCATTGTTTATAATATAACAAATAGTTCTTATATTATAATCAATTTTTTCAATAATGAAAAAATAAGGCGCGCGAAATATATATATTAGCTTTAAACCTACTTAAAGAACTTTGTCATCACCTGATTTCCTGTTTTTTGATTGTTTGTTTCTCTTAGGAATTCGTCAAACAATAACGCTTTTACTTCCTTGTTCTTCATAGACTCTAGCTTATCCTCAAACTTTTCCGGTGGAGTAGTCTTCCGCAGAGTTTCAATATCTCTTCTCAACTTGATAACTTTGGATTTCTTGTCTTGCATCTCCCACATCTTTTCCAAAACTAGTGCAAATACCTGCTGAACCGGTTTCATAATTTGATTTGTAATATAGAACGAATAGTCAATTTTCAAACCGTTTTCTTTGATATAAGTTGGCGTCTCAATCTTTTCTCCTTGCAACGCCTTCTTATTTGGGTGATGAATATAGACAAATGGAATTCTGTCTCCTGAACTAGGTTTGTTTCCTGGGTCTCTGGCTGTAATTCTATCAGATAAAACTTTATGAGCAATCTGCTGAGGATTCTTATAACCTGACCTAAGCGACTTTGTAATAATCAACTTGTCCATTGGATATTTCTCATCCACAATATTTTTCAAACACGTCTTCAAGAAGTCGGTCGCTTGTTTAATGTCCTGTTTCTTCATTAATATATCAATAATTCCTCCATAAATATCCTTCACAATTGGTGCGTTATCTCTGCGCTTAAGAACTATTCCCATCTCTTTGCGCTTACACTTATCTGGGTCGTATTCATAAAGCATTCCCACATAACGCTTCTTGGAGAGCAAACAAAACGGCATAAATGTTTTCTCATATTCAAGGTCATGTGGATTTTTCAAGAAACTAGATGCTAAATGTCCTGCTTCTTGAGCCAATTCAATTGTAATTTCCAAAGCATCTTTTCCGCGAATTGGTTGTCCATCTAGAGTGTGTAGATTAAATGTAAAGAATACACTGTCCGTGTCACCGTATATGTACTCAGCTTTTGTTAAAACCTTTCCATGTTTAGTCGTTTCGCATATCCGGTTTCCATATGCGTTCTCAATAATCTTTTTTGCATAAGTCAATAGCAATCTACCAGTTGCAGTTGTTGATGCAGCAATATCTTTCTCATAGAATGTGCTTGTTCTTGCACCACATTGACCGTACAACGAGTTTGCGGTTAACTTATAACCTATCTGACGCTTATCCAGAACATTTTTCATAAAGTCGTCGGTTTGCTGAGGAATCAACTTTCTGGTAGTCTTTCTTGCCATCAACAATTCCTCCAGAATAGAAGGCATAATTGCTCTTGCATTGTCTGGAAACTGAGCAAATCTACAAATCTTATGTCCCGATTTAATTTTTTCCGCTGCAGCTGAAGGTGACTTTCTTACATATTTGAACGTATCATATGTAACATCTACGTAATCATAACCTGGCAAGTTGTCGTAAATAAGATTTCCAGACGCATCTGTTTCTCCTGTAACCGTCATTAGTTCACCCTTTAAATTATACTCCTTGGTCGAAACTTTGCTATCATGTGACATATTCTCGCTCATCATTGAAGATGGATACAACGACGCAAAATCTACGCAACCAATTGGATTATCCAGATACAAATCGCATTTTGGTTCTAATACAATAGCACCCTCATATCCATCGTCGCTATCCAACTTTTCAAGAACAGGCATTAATGTGCGTTTTTCTCTGCATTTCTTTGCAACATAACTCGTCAGCTTAATACCTTGTCCTCTTAGGACCAAGAAACTAATAGGAACACTGCAAATCTTGGCCATCTCAATAAACCCTGTTAGGACATCTACCTTATTCATAAGATAATGAACGAGGTTACAATCCTGAATACAATATTTCGCAATAACTGCTCGGTCATCTGCAGTACCGTTGGTCATTCTAAAGATGTCTTTTGGCGTCACATCATCCTTTGCCAAACACCATCTTACCTTTTTGCTCATGTCTGGAACAATATTCCCAGAAACAACAAACGACTTTTCTTCCTTGTTTACAGATACAACTGAAAATTTGGCACCATCACAATAATAATCTATAGAGTGACCAATCTCCTCAAAATGAACATAACTTCCTTCTAGCAAACCAGTTAGATTTCCACTATAAATAGTTGTTAAATTACCCTTATTGTCAAGAGATTTTATATAGTCACCAATAAAATGACCAGCAACATAATCCAGCTTATAAGAGGTCAAATTCTCTTCGCGACGAAAGTAGTTGTACAAGTCAATTTGAATGCGACCATTCATTTTGATATACTTCAAATCGTGTTGTCCACTTGCAATCTTAATGCTAGTTTCCTCTAGTTTATATTTTCCAGTAAATGGGTCTACTCCACAAATCTCATTTTTATTTTTTGATAGTTTTAGAAACTCTACAATGCAGTCATTTTCTAGAGCACGATTAAACATAAACGCATAATCAAACCCAAATATGTTGTATCCAATGACAATATCTGGATTTTCGCGCTGAATAAGTTTGGTCCAAGCCAACAATACTTGCTGTTCTGTGCTATAAGACTCAATTTCGCAATTATCTACAGGAACCTTACCACAAGTATTAAGAACAATGCAGTGATTTAAATAAGGTTCCTTTTCTCCAGATTTCAAAAAGGTAGAACCAATAAACGTCACTTTGTCCCCTTCTAATTGCGGAAATCTGTTTTCTCTGCGTTTGTCTGAAAATGACTTGTTTAGCTCATTTAGTTTCTCTTCTCTTGTCAAACTCTTGTCACACAACAAATCAATGACCGTATAATTTTTTAGAACAGTCTTCTTACTTTTACTCTTTTGATAAAACTCTCCTGCAACATCTTCCTCTTCTTCATTATTCATATTCTCAAACATAGTTTCAATCGTCATTTGATTGTCGTCATCGGTCACATTTGACGGTTTGTCATTGTCTATTTTTGATGACAACCATGAATCTATCATTAACTTGACTTCATCCTCACATTTTGGATTCTGTTCCATTTTTGGATAAACAATGTCTATATCATGAAACCCAGCATTTGATAAATAACCAAAGGCTTTCATAACAATTTTTCTTAACAACTGCTCAATTTCAGCTTTGTCGTGATTTAAATATGGGTCTGCTGTTTTCTCTAGATGCTCAATAATATTTGTGGCAAGCTTTTTATAAGACTTTACTGGAACAGGAAAATCACCATGACTACTGCTTGCCTCAATATCAAAACTACAGATTTTATAAGGGACCCGCGTCTCCTTTTCATTCAATGGAATAATGTTCTTTCGCTCAACAACAAACTCATATTTGCAATTTGTTTGTTTTCCACTTTTTACTTCAATCGCCTTCTTTATTGGTAAAGCAACCCAACCAGATGGACTAATATCTTTAATATGAAAGAATCTCAACAAAGGTGGAATATTTGCCTCATATAAATAAGTAGATTCGTTTGCATAAATAAGACCAGTTTCTCTTAACTTTTGGTCGTGAGTACACCATAGATTTTTGGTTTTATTAAAGGCTTGCAAATTAGTAAACTGAAACATGACAAACTTGTGTTCTTTTCCACCATCAAACCCATATAATTTTTTTCGTTTAATAATTTTGCAATCGCTAATAGATTTTTCGTAATATTTACCAAGTTTCTTTTTAATAAATATCAAGAATTGTTCCTTTGTTTGTTGGCTCCAATTGTCACCAACCTTAACATAGAAGAATGGTCTGAAATCTTCTACCAATATGGAACAAGATTCTCCGGCTTCATTAATGCCAAACATTTGGATTACAAATTTGTTATTATCAGTTTTAGGCCCATTTTCTTCTTCACTGCTAGACCCATCTTTGCTATCGTCTTTCTTATTATAAACATTAAAATCGTAGAGTCTGAAAACGTGTTCCATTTGTTCTTTTGTTAAGACTATTAATCGCGTAATATTTAAGTTCAATTTTTTAACTCTTTATTAACAATATTGAAATAACACAATTATTTTCACTATAATATATTATAATAATATACACATATTATATATTATAATGGAAATGTCACCACTTGTATTAGTATTTGATACAGAAACAACTGGATTGCCACCAAAAATGGGAAAGGACCGAAAACAACACGACGCAGCAGAAAAGCGATTAGAAGGAGACCCAAATGATTCAGAACCGTTGTGGGCTTCAGTTATAGCTCAGTGGCCAGTTACCATCCAATTTAGTTACATTATCTATAATTTAGCTACAAATCAGTACTCTATGTATAATAAATATGTTGAAGATATGCCAGCGGGGATGGCTGAAGCGTTTCTAGCTGACCCTAGCACACATTATACCGTTAAAGGCGCTTTAGAAAAAAGACAGGAACAAATTGCAAAAAAGGCTGCCGGAGAACCAAATTTAATGGCCACTAGAAGAGAAATTATGGAACAATTTATGAGAGATTTAAACCAAGACATCACCTTGGTTGCACACAATTTAAAGTATGATTACAAAATGGTATTGGCTGAACTATATAGATTACAACTTGAATCTGGAGATGGTGCGTTTTTTAGAACAAACAACGCTTTACTAGGCTCAAAACCTCAATACTGCACAATGTGCAAAGCTCAAAAAGAAAAAAAGGCGCTAATAAAGGCCAGGGGTCAGTATGGGTTATGGGATAAACCACCTAAATTGGAAGAATTATACAACAAATTTTTTGGATATATGCCAATATCAGACAATCTACACAATTCATTGATAGATTCAATTGTTACTTTGAGATGTTTTTACAGGTTGGTAAATTCACCACCAAAAATAGCCTTGTGTGGCGTTGGCGCTCCCGATGTTTATTTGGTTGCTGGTGAGCCTATGGGCCCAATAGAAAAAACTTTACAAGAGTATATTCAACAGGATATTACGCCGGCAGGAACAGACCCCAACGGAGTCGGTAGTCCAGTTTCTCCTTGCGTGGAAACAATATTAGGTGGAAGGAGAAGAAGAAAAACCTCAAAGCGTTCCAGAAAAAATAAAAAACAAAAAACTCATAGAAAGAAATATTCTTCTAGAAGACGATAAAAAATACAGTTAAATAACAAAATTCATTTGTATATTTATTATATAGATGAATAAAGATTCTCCAATTAAGGCTATTGCTGTATTTGATGGAAAGAAAATTAAAGGGACTGTTATATTTACAGAAGACCTTAAAAACAGTTGCGTGAATATTGATATTAATATTGTTGGACTTAAGAAAAATGCGCTTCACGGATTTCATGTTCACGAATCAGGTGACCTAACGAGTCAGTGTGAAAGTATGTGCGCACACTTTAATCCTTATGGAAAAAATCACGGGTGTCCAGGTGCAAAAGAGAGACATGTTGGAGATTTGGGAAATTTAGAAACAGATGCTTATGGTTCGGCAAAATATAGAATGGTTGACAATTTTATTAAATTACGCGGGTCTAAGGCAAATATAATTGGAAGAGGAATGATTATTCACGCAGACCCTGACGATTGTGGATTAGGTGGGGACGAAGCCAGTTTAAAAACTGGAAATTCCGGCAAAAGAATTGCATGTGCAATTATAGGTTATTCTCAAGATAATTTCAAATAAACTTGCTAAAAATTAATTCATTAAATAACCGCATAACATTTTCAGGTGTATATTGCCTATAAGCATTCCAATCATCTTTATTTTTAATAATGTTTTTAATATTATTAAATATATGTAACAATTCATCTTTTGATTTATACAAGACTGCTTTCTCTCCCAAAATTTCTATGTGTCCCAAGTCTCCAATAGGACAAGTAATTATGGGTTTATTTTTAATAGAAAATTCGGCGATAGACAATGGAAAAATTTCTCCTTCTCCTCTCGCGTGTATCATTGCGTCACATGTATTTATAAATTTAGTTTTGTATATTAAGTCTGTATTTTTTTCCAAGTATATAATCCTTGGATGCTTATAAAACTCGCAAGTATTTAAAAACAAAAACCACATATTGGCACTAGTTGGCAAGTTTAAAAATTCAATTATTACTTCATGTGTATCTTTAATATTAAATTCAGTGAATCCACCATGTCTACCTAATACAATATCATCTTGAGGAATGTTAAGTTCAGTCCTTAAATTTTCTTCAGAACTTGGAAGAGTAACAATATGGGGTATAACGTTAAAATTTGTATTATATTTTACATTTAAAAAGTTTGAAATCCCAATATAAAAGTCGCTTTCACAGAATGTGGTTGCAAAGACGCAATGTTTAATTGTTTTACATTTCCCCCAAATAGACTTATTTTCAAATCTATAAATATCATTTGGACCACCGTGTGTTAATGTATAAAAAAACTGAAGATTGTAACGGTCAATAACATAATCCATTTCTCCAATGTCACATATTTCTATAATTGTAAATCTTTTATTGAATTTATCGTATGACGTGCGTTCAGTTGGAAACCCGGTTTCCTTCTGTTTTTTTTCAGTAAAACATATAATGTAACTTTTATTATTCAAAACTTCTTCATTGTATTTTGCATAATCATATATTGCAACTTCAGTCCCTCTCTCTGTAAAATGTCTAACAAAAAATGCAATGTTCATAATATATCTATGAGAGAACAAGTATTTAAAATAAAACAATCAGTAAATATATTATGAAAATAGTAGATTGTTTTATTTTTTATAATGAACTAGAGTTATTAAATTACAGGCTTACTATATTAAATAATGTTGTTGATTATTTTGTTATAGTTGAATCAACGCACACTTTTACTGGAAAACCAAAGAATTTATATTATAATGATACTAAGCACATGTTTGATTTTTTTGAGGATAAAATAATACACATTGTTGTTGACGATTTCCCACACAAATTCCCAAATATAAATTATGAGCATCCCAATATAAATGGCAAAATTGGTGAACAGTGGTTTAATGAGGCATTTCAAAGAAACGCTATAGAGAGAGGTTTAAAAAAACTTAATTTACAAGACAATGATTTTATTATTGTTGCGGACGTTGATGAGATTCCAGACCCAATTACATTGGCTCTTATAAAAAAATCCAACGCGCCTCATCAATTTCCTGAGACAAATATATTGCAGATGGATATGTATTATTACAACTTAAATTCATTAATAACTAACCCGTGGTCTTTTGTTAAATTTCTCTCTTATAATTCTTATAAAACTTTACCAGTTTCTATTCACGAACTTAGATGGATGCAAAACCTTCCAACAATTCAAAAAGGTGGTTGGCATTTATCTTATTTTGGTGATAGTAATTTTATTAAAAATAAGATTTCAACTTTCTCTCATCAAGAATTAAATAAAGAAGACTTTACAGATATAGAAAAAATAGAAAATAGATTAAAAAATTCGGTTGACTTGTTTGATAGAGGAGATGAAAACAAAATTATCAAGGTTGCAATAAAAGACAACTTGTATTTACCTTATAAATATGACAAATATTTGAAAAGCTATATAATTATAGATGTGTAATTCTAATATTTGCGCTTCAATGTTTTTCTGCCATATTTGCAATGTTGGCGTTGAGAGAAACCCTTGGGTCTATTGCAATTAATACTTTTTTTATATTTTAAAGACCATTTTCCTCCACGATGCATTTTTCTGCCATATTTGCAATGTTGGCGTTGAGAGAAACCCTTGGGATTATTGCAATCTATACTTTTTTTATATTTTAAAGACCATTTTCCTCCCCTCTGTTTTTGAATTTTAGATTCAATCCAATTAATAAACGATTCTGTGCTTCTATCTTTATTTTGAATATTGCAATCTTCGTATTCTTCTACAGAAGGACCCTTAATGTATCGCAAGCAAGGATAACCCATGGGCTCTTTTCCAGCACTTTTTAAATTTTCAAATAGTTTTTGATTAATCGCCGCAACTACAACGTCTTCTCTGTTTCCGTGGGAGTTTTTAAGCATTTTTTGTATTTTTTTCCATTGAGGTTTTGTTTGATTGCATGGTCCGCATCCATCCATGAACAAAAATAAAAAAATATGTTTTCCTGAACCAATATCATTATTAAAGTTTTCAATTGAATTTTGATAACCATTCATAAGTGGGTCAATTTCAATAACAGTTGCTTTTCTGGACATATAAATAAACGCAGAAAATAAAAAGTCTTTTATATTTTAATTTTTATTTTATCGCATTCTAATATATACAATGAACACAATGTTATTAATATTATTAGTGGTGACTTTTTTAGCGGGTATGTATTATTGCATGAATGTCACGTCCTCTAAATTGTCATTAACAGAAGGTTTAACAAATATGGCTAATCCTAGATGTCCCGACATTCTTGTTCAAAAGGATAAAAAATATTTTCTCTATAATTCAAAAGTAGCCAAGGTTCCTGGCGTAAATCCAGTAGAATTTGATAATTTAGAAGATTATGTTGAATTCATGGATTGGCAGCGAAGTCAAGGCATAAGATGTCCCGTATTGTATTTGCAAACCACTTATGATGCTCAAGGAAATTCTGTTTATAAAGTGAGGCCAAGTCCAACTGATTTGCATGGTGGATTGCCTCCAGCATTAGCAAATCAACCTATGGCACCCTCATCAAGACCAATTCCAACTCCACCAAATATTGACGGTAATGTTATTATTAAGAATATGACTGGACCAAATCCAACATTGCTTATAGATGCCACAAGAAACGACCAGCCTTATAATACAAACTCTGTTCCAGCTTTTGACCAAACTGACTTTTATCAAGGCACCACTACGCCACTTGACCAGATGAATCAAGAACAGGAAAATATGTTATATAGCCCAGACCCAATGGACCCAAATTGGGGAGGTCAAGCGTACACAGATAAATTAGTTGCTTCAGGTTATTACGCTGGAAATGAGGTTAGCATAAGAGTTTAATATACGATTATTTTCTAATAAAAAATTATTAATTTTGAATAAGTTCTCCGTTTTTATAATAATTATAAGTAGGCGTATATCCAGATTTGGCATTTTTACTAAAAATTTCAACTCTGGCATTTGGGTGATTTATTGATTCATTTATAGCATCTTCATTTGATAATAATATAACAATATCTTCCCATTCATTTCCATAAAGTAACACGTAAACAAAATCCATTTATGTATAATATATAAGCATGCTTTTATATTATAATCGGTTTTTCATTGCGTAGTAAAAGAAAAGGTGTAAGTTAAATATTATTAATGAGAGTCAATATATTTCATTACATTGTTGAGAGAAGCCTTTGCCGCGTTAAGTTCATTTAATGTTTTAATAGCATCAATATTATCACTTGCATTATCTGCATTTACGTTAATGGATAGAGTCGTTTTTAACATTAATGCATTAACATAATCATCCATATATAAAACAATATTTTCATAATCTTTCTTATAATCTTTGTTGGTCATCAACAATACATCATTTTGCATTTGAGTTACTTTATTTTTTAATGAACTTGCGTAATCATTTGCAGAAGCACCAATGCCACTTTTAGCTGAAGCATCTGTGGGGTTTGTTAAACCTTCCATAACGTTCATGTGCAACTTTAATGATTTTGTTGCTAAAAATATTAAAAATCCAATTATAAAAACAATACCAACAATTTTAATAAAATCCTCTGTCATTTATATATTATACCTCTAGAAAACAATACACAGAATTCTTACATTATTGTTTTAAATACTTAATAATGTTGGCAATAACAGTCTTGTTAATTTTGCGTATTTGTCCTTTAGTATTTACATAACTAATATCCTTTAGACACGCTTCGTTTTCATTTATCTTTGCTAACAAGTTTTTAACAGTCTTAAATTCTTTCATAACAGCAACTGCGCTTGTTGAACTAATGCCTGGAATTTGACACAACATGATTTCACCAATATTTTCGGGTGTAATATTTTCTTTCTTTACCTTTTTAACAACGCCACAATAGTCGCTTGAGGACTGCTGCTGTTCAGTAGATTCTTCTTCAGATGCAACAGATGTGGGTGTATTTGAATAAAATGCCTTCTTTTCTGGAGACTTGTGTAGTTTATAAGCTATATTGCAAACCATTAAAGCAGATTCTTCAATGTTCATACTTCTTAAAACTGAAAAACCCTTATAATAATTGAGAGATAACATGGCCGAATATAAGCTGGTCTTATCAGTACGGTCTTTGAAGGTATTTAATGAGTTAAGTTTGTTCATGTCTCCTTCAATTAAATACATTATATTGTGATTGTGATGAGGCAAACCATTTAATCTATAAGATTGTTCTTCATAGCGACCATCTTTAATACTTGAAGCCAAATCTCCTAAACTTTTTCTCTCTATAATAACTTTATCAACACCGCTTTCAGTCAATATAATGTCACCAATTGGCAGAGGCTCAACAACAATTTCCAATCCATTATACATAGGACCAGTTTCAATAAAATGTTTGCACAGCCGTATTAATTCTTGTTCGCGGTTATCCACCCTAATCTTCATTTAATAACTTACTTAGTAAATAGTTATTAAATTATTTTTTAGTTATATTATTTTAGGTTTTACATTAACCCATGTATTCTTCCAAATACAGCGCGTCTTTGTTGTACTGGGTTTCTGGTTGTGTTTCTTAATGAAAATAATATTCCACGTTGAACCTGAGGAGCTCGTTTCAAATAATTCCCCATATTTCCTCGTTGCCACGTTGTACCAAATGATACTATTCCAGCTTTTTTATCACCTCCGCAACTTCCACCAGATGCGCAGCCGCGATTTGTTAATGATTCAACATTTCTGCCTTGCTTTCCAAAATGATACATCATACCAGTCATTTTATAACAGCTTAATATTATAAGTTTTAAAAATAATATTAAGTAATCTAGAATTTTTAAGGTTATGTTTAACCAAGTTGTCCAGAGTGAGTAGCATAATAGCCATTTCTGTTGTATTGCACGGGGCTTCTTGTTGTGTTGAGCAACGAGAAGAAGACAGATGGTTGTCTTTGCGGTATTCTGTAAGTGTAGTGGTTACCAATGTTGTAAACGCGCATAAAGGGCTGTCCGCTCCAAATACCGGCCTTTTTAACGCCACCAATTGAACCACCACTTTGAATTCCTCTGTTAGAGATAGCGTCAACATAACGGCCTCGGCCAAACTGTGTTTGCATTCCTACCATTTATATATTCCCTAAACAAAATAATTTTTTTAAATAAAGTTGCAACAATAATTATGTTCAAAAGGTTTAAACACAGCCCAACATATTGTATAAATGGAAGAGAAGACGACCGAAAAAAATATATTGCATGACGATGATATTGTCAAGGGTGAGGATGGGCTAATTTTTAATCCATACAATCCCCTAAATGTGGAGATTACATTGAATGAAGTTCAATCTATTCTCACTAAATATGGCGTTCCAGCAATTGTAAAGAATGTTGAATTATATAAAAGAGCATTTGTGCATAGGTCTTATACTAAAAGACCTCAATTGGAAAATGCATTGCAAAATATTACTATAGTTGAGCGTCCGGCAGATTGCATGCCATTAAAAACAAAGTCAAATGAACGGCTAGAGTTCTTAGGCGATGGAATTCTTGAGTTGGTTACTAAATATTATCTGTATCGCAGATTTCCTAAAGAAAATGAGGGGTTTATGACAGAAAAGAAAATTGCTATCGTAAAGAATGAAGCTATTGGAAAAATTGCAATGGAAATGCATCTTAATAAATGGCTAATTCTGTCAAAACATGCTGAAGAAAAGAAAATTAGAACTAACTTAAAGAAACTTGGATGCTTGTTTGAGTCTTTTTTAGGAGCATTATTTTTAGATTTTAATAAAATTAGCGTAAAAGATGAAGAAGGGTGGTTTCAAAATGTATTTGTTACCGGACCTGGATTTCAAATAGCTCAAAAGTTTGTAGAGAATATTTTTGAAAAACACATAGATTGGATTGCACTCATTCAAAATGATGACAACTATAAGAATATTTTGCAGGTAAAGATTCAAAAAGAATTCAAAGTAACTCCACATTATTTGGAGATTGAACATGATTTAGAAAATGGTTATAAAATGGGTGTTTATCTTTGCATTGGACAACCAATTCACGCGGTAAGTGTACACAACGCAACTCACATTGACCAAGTAAAGACGTTTAAAGAAATTCAAGAATGGATTGTTAAAGTTGGAAAGGTCTTGATTTTCCTTGGTGAAGGCCAACATAAAATTAAAAGAAAGGCCGAACAAATAGCATGCAATGAAGCACTGCAGAAAATTAACAGTTATTCTGCTTAAACTTTTTTATTATTAATATATATTTAGTATATAAGCACCATGAATCCTTTAGAGTTATTAAAAGAAAAATTAAGAGTTAAACCAATTATAGAAGAGAAACAAAAGGTGTCTGTTGCCATTCCTGTAGCAAATGCTCCTGAAAAGGTTGAGATAAGTAAACTTACTTTGGTGGATGAACGAGACAAAGATACTGGTTTTAGTAGAAGAGAATTATTGCAAAGAATGAAAGAAAATAAAATGACTGCCGTTTTAGTAAAACCAAATGTAAAAGAAGCTGTTGCTGAACTTGTAGAAGAGCCTGTTTTGGGAAAGAAAAAAGTTAAAAAATTACCAAAGAAATTATTATTTAAATTAGAAGAAGATGAAAAAGAAGGACAAGAAGGAGAAAAACTTGGAGAAGAGGAACTAGAAGCACCTGTTGTAGAAGAACCTAAAAAACGAAGAACAAAACGACCAATAAAGGGTGTTTCATTAATTCCACCAGAAGAATGGGTAGATATTGATAAAATTGAGACTATTTCTAGACTTCCTCCAAAGAAGCCTCATGTGAATATCAAGGTTTCTAGTTATTTTATGAATAACAGAGAGAAATTTGTCAACTTTATTAATTCATTATTTGGAACTTATCGTGACACTGTAATGGATGATTCTTCTCAAATTTCTTGCGATACCATTGGTCAAGATAGTGCCGGTGAATTTTCTCTATTAACTCATCAAAATCTTGTTCGCGACTACTTGAACTTATATACACCTTATCGCGGTCTTTTGTTATTCCATGGTTTGGGTGCAGGTAAAACGTGCACATCTATTGCGATTGCCGAGGGTTTTAAGAGCAAAAAGAAAATTATTGTTATGACGCCTGCATCTTTACGAAGAAACTACATAGAAGAGTTAAAAAAGTGTGGAGATTCTATTTATAAGAAAAATCAATTTTGGCAATGGGTGTCAACGAGAGACCATCCTGAGGCAATTGATACTCTTTCAAGTGTTCTTAATCTTTCAATTGAATATATTAACAAAAAAAAAGGTGCATGGCTTGTAAATACAACAAAACCAAGCAATTATGATACTTTGGAGCCTCAAGAAATTAAAAGTTTAGATGACCAAATAGACGAGATGATACAACACAAATATAAATTTATTAATTATAATGGTTTGCGCAGAGATAAATTGAGAGATATGACAAATAACTTTGAAACAAATATTTTTGATGATAATGTTGTTGTTATTGATGAGGCTCACAACTTTATTAGCCGAATCGTTAACAAAATTTCAAAAGAAAAAGAAGTTCCTGTTGATAAGTATGGAAAGAAAGAGAGAGTTCCTTATTCCATGGCCCTTATTCTTTATGAGCTTTTGTTAAGCGCAAAAAATGCAAGAGTTGTTTTACTAACCGGAACTCCAATTATTAATTATCCCAACGAAATTGGAATACTTTTCAACATTTTGCGCGGTTACATCAAGACGTGGGAGATTCCCTTGGATATTCGTTCAGGACAATCTGTTACAAAAGAGAAGTTGCAAGAAATCTTCACGAGAGAAAAAGTATTAGACTACCTTGATTATTCTAAAGATAAAGTAATTACAATAACAAGAAATCCATTTGGATTTGAAAATAAATACAAGGAAGAAACAGGTTATCATGGAGTAACAAATAAACCAATAACTATTAAAGAGTCGGGAGATAAAATGCGTTTGCAAGAGAGAGGAATAATTAGTGATGTGGATTTTGAAAAGAGAATAATAAGTATTTTGGAAACCAACAAAATTGGCGTAAATACATCTGGAATACAAATTAAACTCAATAAAGCCCTTCCAGATAAGTTTGACGACTTTGCTGAATTATTTTTAAATACGGAGAATGGAAACACAAAAAATATGGATTTATTCAAACGTCGTATTATTGGATTAACATCTTATTTCAGGAGTGCGCAAGAATCTCTTATGCCACGATATGAAAAACTAGTAGATTTTCATGTTATTAAAATACCAATGAGTTCATATCAATTTACTGTTTATGAAGCAGCTCGCGCTCAAGAGAGAAAACAAGAAACTAGCACAAAACAGAAAAAAGGAGTTATAGATGAAAATGGAATTTATAAAGACCCAACATCAACTTATCGCATTTTCTCTCGTTTATACTGCAATTTTGTTATGCCTAAGCCTCCTGGAAGACCTTTGCCAAAAGAAGATAGAGAAGAAGACACTCAACAGTTGGAAAATATATATGAAGAGGCTTTAAAAGAGACATCTAAAAAAGGAACAAATGATTTGGATGGTGAAGCTTGGGATGGTGAGCTTGAAGGAGACGAAGTTATTGAAAAATTGGCTGATGTTACATATGAAAAAAGAATCCAGCAAGCCATTGAATTTTTAAAAGCAAATGAAACTACCGTTTTGACCCCCAGAGGATTAGAAGAATATAGTCCAAAATACCTAAATATCTTAGAGAATATTCAAGACTCACAGCATATTGGTCTGCATTTAGTTTATAGTCAATTTAGAACCTTGGAGGGTATTGGAATTTTCAAAATGGTTTTAGAAGCAAATGGATTTACTCAATTCAAGGTTAAAAAGGATTCAAGTGGCGTTTGGGACTTGGATATTAGCGAAGAAAATATGGGAAAACCGACCTTTGCATTATACACCGGAACAGAATCTGCGGAAGAAAAAGAACTAATTCGTAATATTTATAATAGCAACTGGGACACTAAATCACCAATAACTACCAAACTAAAAGAAATTGCACACAATAACCATATGGGAGAAATTATAAAGGTATTAATGATTACTGCATCTGGTTCAGAAGGAATTAACTTGCGAAGCACAAGATATGTTCACATTATGGAACCTTATTGGAATCCCGCACGTATTGACCAAGTTGTAGGAAGAGCGAGAAGAATTTGCAGTCACAAGGATTTACCAGAAGCACTACAAACAGTTGAAGTTTATTTGTATTTAATGACTTTTTCTAAAGAACAACTAGACCCAAAAAATGATAGTGCAATTGAATTGAAAAGAAAAGACAAAAGTAAAAGAAAATATAAAATCCCGGTTGAAGGAAAAGAAGAGAAGGATTGGAAAGAGGACAATATTCCTTTAACTAGTGATGAAGCTTTATTTGAGATTTCAACTATTAAAGATGAAGTAAGTTTTAAATTAATTACGGCTATAAAAGAAGCGTCAATTGATTGTGCGGTTTATACAAAGAGAGGGTCAAAAGAGCAATTAAATTGCTTGCAATTTGGGGAGCCATCTTCAACATCTTTCTCGTATATTCCAAATTATAAGAAACAAGAGCCGGATTCTACAACAAAAATTAATAAAAAGACTATTGAATGGCGAGGAAAGCCGTATGAATTTCGCGGTAAAAAATATATTTATCGTAAAATAGATAGCAACAATGGAAAGTTGTATGACTGGGATAGTTATTACAGAGCTTTGGAAAATCCTCAAATAGACCCCATTTTAATAGCAGATGTAGAACAAACACCGCGGGGTGTTAGGATAAAGATGGTTTAGGTTCATATTGTAATTTTTATTTTATACGATATAAACTTATGTAGCACTATACACATTTCTTGTAAACAAACAAGTAACAATAATAAAGAACATCATTGTAAATTTTCTAACTTCCTTGTATTTTTCAAAGTACTCTGACCTAGACGAAAACTTGTATAATCTTTTAATCCTGCTTATTTCAGTCTCCTTGGTTTTATTATAAACATATGCTACACCAGACAACATTGTTAAAAACATCATTTCTGACGGGTTAAATAAGTTATGCGTATGTATATTATAATTAAGTTCTGATATAAATACATCTAAATTGAACAACTCTTTATAAGACATCTTTGCAACAGCAGAAACTGATGCCAAATTAGTTTGGTCGTCTTTTATTTTTTTACACAGAGGAGTTGTGCATGGGGCTTTTATATATTTTTTAGTGGATACTAGTGAGGTTTCTTGGACCGTTTTATTAAACCCACTTGGATTGTATTGTGTAAAAGGAAGAGGTTCCCAACTGACTTCTCCAGAATCCCAGTGTTCGTCTTCTAAATATAATCTGGGTTTTTCAAGTCTTTTCATTGGTCCTGGACCCCGCACAAATGCAGAGATTGGAGCAATAAGTGCAATAATCTTAAATACCTTTACTATGGTCATTGTTCTTTATATGTATTATCCATATTATTGTTTGTTGCAGGTTCAATTTTATTTTTTAATAGCTCTAAAATTTGATTCATTTTGTCTTCTAGATTAACAATCTTTTCCCCCATATTTTTTATTTCTTTTTTAATTTCAACTGTTTCCTCTTCATTTAAACTTGACGCTTCCTTTATTTGTTTTAACCGAGAGAAAATATTGGGGGGTCCAGATGAAGTTTCATTTATTTCTAATTGTATTTCATTTATTTCATATTCTTTATTCTCTCCCCATGATATTTGTTTTTTGTTACTAGGAGCAAGAGGCAATTCTTCACCAATTTGAATAAACTTTGGAGCAGGTTGATTATATTGATATTGTTTTTGTTTTTCTTCTAATTGTGTTGCGCTTTGTTGATTTTGTTGCACTTTTTCCATTTTTACAGAAGTTTCCGCGGGTTTTAACCATTTTTCAACATCTTCTTTATTTGCGGTCTTGTGAATTGTTTCTACGTCAAAATTTCTTTGAGCCAAGGTTCTTGCTATTAACTCTTCCATAGCCCCGCCAATGGGTTCATCTCTTGAACTATCGCTAAATTTTGGAGCTTCTGGAACAGGAACTGACATTGCACTCATAAAATCGTTTTTCTTTTCAGCCAAACCCTTTTCAAATGCGTTCATTCTCTCGGCTTGAATGTCTTCGGCTTTAAAAAGTTGTTTGCCTTGACTTTGTGGTTGAGATTGTTGGTTTGCTTGTCTAAAACTATTCATAATTAGGCTAATAAATTTTTTATTCATTTCCATTAAATTTTGCGGTGTATTTTTCTCTCTTTCAAAGAAAAGGCGCGCCTGGTTTATAAAAAGTCCCCTTGCATTGGTAAAGTGTTCTTGAGATTTAAGCCTAGGTTTTATATCATCCAACACAATATCCCAAATCATTTCTATATTTTCACTTGTAATAAAGTCAATATTTACCTGTCTTGATGTCATATAAATAATATTCGCAAATATTATTTATATACTTTGATTGCATATTCTAATTTCCTGCAAAATTTTATAAATCTCTGTTGAAATAAACTTTTCTAAACTGTTGCATGTACTTGTCATCTAAAATGTGAGTTTTGAAATACTTACTATCATGTCTATCCTCCAACATGTGTGCAATAAAATATAATGAATAAATACCACATTCAGTGTCACCATATTGATGTTCAACTGGGTAATTCTCGTCAAACTTAAATTTAATGGGAACTTTTAGTTGTTTACCTTGTTTAATAATACGGTTTACTAGTTTCATAACTTGTCTTGGGGCTTTGTCGCCAGCACTATCAAAGAAAAATATCTCTCCTTTTTTAATATTAATAAACATGGAAACCCAGTGTGAGCCGCCTTTATAATGCGGGTCTAAATTGAATATAACACCAATTTTAAATCTACCATTTTTAATTTCTTCTTCCAAGTTAAAATGACACAACTCTTCCCACACACATTCGCCGTATAATTTATGCGTATCAAAATCAATTGGGGATGGGCCAATAAAATCAAAGCACTTGTATTTTTCTTCGTATTGTTTCATAACTTCCAATATATCCACGCTAGACAACCATTCATTTGGGTTTTTACTCCATTCTTTTGGAGAGACGGGGGCATAAGATTCCTCCAATTCTTTATTAAGTTTTCCATTAACAAATTTTTGTTTTAACCAACACGATTCCTTATTGCACACGCCCTTTAGTTTAGAATTTAATGTGCTCCATATTTCTTTTGAATCGTTTGTTTCAATTTTTGATTCGGGATGACGAGCGTTCCACAGTTCTTTTAATTTATACAAGGTTTCGTCTTCTAAACACGTGTATCCTTTTCCAGCTGTTTTGGGGCTGCACCGCAACTTAACGGACTCAAACTTCTTTATCATTTTCTCTCTAAATATATGATTTCTTCTAGTTATATGTGATTTGGATTTCTGGTGTTTTTTTACCGTTTGTTGTTTTTTCTGTTTTTTCTGCATTGTTTTTTTCATGGGTTTCTTCATATTTATTATTGATATTATTCTTTTTGCTAATACCTTTATTTTTCAAATTTGGGTCTTTTAAGTTTATATCTTTTTGTATTGGAATTATAGGTTTTTTTTCAAGTTTAGATGTTGTTCTTTTAACAAGTTTTTCTAATGCATTTGGTTCAGTAATTTTAATAGAACGCATCATCAACATGCTTTCTTCAACGGCATTAAATGATGGGTCTAGGGGTTTGTTATTTAGTATTCCATTTTCAATGTCGGCATAGTCTTCCTGAATAATATCAGACTTGTCTAAAACCTTAAAATATTCAATGCAAACTCTAGCATAAGAATCAAATGCGCTTCCAACATCGGGATACATTGTTTCAGGTTTTTCATTGTTCAACAGTTTTTTTGTCAAGTCAAATATGCGTTTTTTATAAAACCGTTTATCCTTGCGAATAGAATCTTTTTTTGTTGTAGTTTGTTGTCCAATGTGTTTTGCATATTGTTGTTTATTCATTAAACATTCCAGAGTTATTTCGGTAATTAGTTGGTCGTCCATTTATATTTGTTATTTTAAAAATTTCACAATTTTACTTTAAGTTTTTATAAATTTAATATAAACATATATTATATTGAATGATTTTTAGCATATATGAAGTAGTTTTAATAGGAATTTGTTTACTTGTAGTTTTCATGACAAGTATTATTGTTTATGCGAGTACAACTAAGCCTGGTTCTTTTGTAGATAGACTTACTAATAAAATACCCGTTATATCCACCTTTATTATTGGTTTGGGAATAATTATAACTTATCAAATTTTTACAGTTACGTTGCTTCAATCTCGCAGAGAAGCAACTTATAAAATAGTTGACAGAGCATTTTCAAACATTAATAAAGCAATAGACGAAAATTATGACAAGAGTCCCGAATTTATTAATTCATTATTTTATTCTTGGCAGAAAAATACATTTCCCCATGCACCCGAAAAATATGAAAAAAATCAGGATAAATGGACGACCACTTTATATTTGGCAAACTTAATATTTCAAAGTTGGGAAGATTTTTTAACTGATTTAGAAAGCTGGGGGGACTTAAACTATAGCATCCAATACAACGAAGAAGATGAAAAATCTTGGTTGGCTGTTTTTTTAACATGGGCTCAATCTAAAGAGTTGCAAGACATTTTTCCCGGGCAAGAGTTAGAATATAATGATACTACTATTAGACTCTCCAATTTGTTGTTTGAATATGCTAAAAAATATCCTGCCAAAAATGTTGAGGATGTTAAACATATAACCGACTTAATATTTGAAGACCCTAGATACAATGAGATTAAACATGACGTTAGAACTTAAATAAAAAAATTGAATTACAATAATTGAATTTAAAGCTTTTTAAATTCAATTACAAATCAATATGAACCTATTCATTCTATCTCTAAACTTTCAAGAATGCGCGGAATTCATGTTTGATAAACATGTTTCCAAAATTATTTTAGAAGCAGTACAAATGTTATGCACAGCCGTTCAAATTGTTGACCCAGATAACAATCTTGATGGAAAAGTTAAATTATATAAGATTGCTCACAAAAATCATCCAGTTACTATTTGGATGCGAACATCCCTGGAAAATTATATGTGGGCTTTAAATTTGGTTGACTCTATGCATAATGAATGGAAATACAGATACGACCATCCTCCAGACAAAATGCATCAGTCTTATATTGTAGCAAAATATTTGAGAGAGTATGCGCCGCTTGCAGATAAATTTCCACAGAAAGGATTAACCCCATTTGCTCAAGCTATGCCAGTTGAATGCAAATGTGTTGATGCAATTGAGGCTTATCGTAACTATTATCAAACTCCAGACAAACAAAAAATTGCATCTTGGAAAAAACGTGGAAAGCCTTATTGGTATAAAAAAATATAACGTGAATTATCATCTTATATTTTGTATTTTATTTTTTTTGCGTGTGGCTTTTATTGCATGGACCTTGGGTGTGGTCATTTCCTAAACCACGAATCTCTTGACGAGTGCAGTTTTGGAATAAACCTTGCCCAACATTCTCAGGATTGGGATTAAAAGAATTAAAATATTCTTTTTGGAATAACCCAGGAAATGGTTGTTGAACGCTATTACTAGGTTTAAAACCAAACTTGTATAAATCGCTGTTGGAACTTGGAACATAAACAGCTTGACTGCATGCCTGAAGTGCGTATACTTGGTTTCTTAACTCTGATTCAGTGTTTATATTTGTAGCAAAACCAGACCAAGGAGACTGAGTGTTACCGGGGTTAAAAACCTCATTTGGGCTATAAATCGGTTGCTGAACAAGTGGTGTATTAATAGGAGCCCTTGGGTCAACAATTGGCATGATGGAATATTTTGTCATCACTGGCCGAACACTCAAATAAGGCTGAAGCATATGAGATGGGATATTTCTATCATAGATGCGTGTATTTATGGAGTTTGTTATTTGTGAAGAACACTCTCTAAAACCGTCTGTTGCCATTATTAATATACTGGAATATAATTTATTTTGCAACACTTTCTAAATCAATAAAACAGATATAAAGATTATTGACCTTAATAAATAAGGCAAACTATATGTGTGGAATATTTGCATTGTTAAACAACGAGTCTCTTTTTAAAAAGGGGTTTATTCAACAGCAATTCATGAAAGGCCAAAACCGTGGTCCAGAATTTTCTAAATTAGACAACTTCACATTATTGTGCTTACTCGGGTTTCATCGCTTAGCTATTAATGGTTTAAATGATTTTTCTAATCAACCAATTGTAATTGGTGATACGGCTCTAATTTGCAATGGTGAAATTTATAACTACAAAGAGCTTTATAAAATGATGGGAATAACTCCTGTCACTCAGTCAGACTGCGAAGTTATTATTCACCTTTATAAAAGATATGGAATGAAGCAAACACTGCAAATGTTAGATGGTGTATTTGCTTTTGTATTGTGTGACCGCAATTTTAATGACCCAACTGCAAAAATTTATCTTGCTAGAGACCCTTATGGGGTTAGACCATTGTATGTATTAAAGCCGAAAACCCCATCAGTTGAAGACAAAAAAGATATATATAGTTGTGCTTCTGAGTTGAAAGTTTTATCAGAATTTGCTAAACAATTGCCAAACCATGTAGTTGAACAGTTTATGCCAGGAACTTACTCTAAGATTGTTATGAAGTTCAAAGTTTCACCTAAATGGGAACTGAAAAAAGAGTACTGCGCTTACCATTCCACTGGATTTTCTAGCATTATTACTGAATCACAATATGACCTTGATTATGTGTTTAAAAATATACAACATCACTTGTATGAAGCTGTAAAGAAGAGAGTGTTGGTCACTGAACGACCTATTGCATGCTTATTGTCTGGTGGGTTGGATAGTAGCTTAATTACGGCACTTGTAAATGAGTGTCACAAACAAAAGTCGGTCAAGCCCTTAGAAACATTTAGTATTGGATTGTCGGGCTCGGAAGACCTCAAGTACGCTCGCATTGTTGCTGATTATTTGGGAACAAATCACACCGAAATTTTGCTTACTGAAGAAGATTTTATTAACGCAATTCCTCACGTAATTTACGCAATTGAAAGTTATGACACTACTACCGTAAGAGCCAGTATTGGAAATTACTTGTTGGGAAAATACATTGCGGATAATAGTGATGCAAAAGTAATTTTCAACGGCGATGGTTCCGACGAGTTGTGTGGCGGTTATTTGTATATGCATGCGGCACCAGATGCACTTGAATTTGATAAAGAGTGTCGTCGTCTTTTGAAAGACATTCACGCTTTTGACGTTTTACGTTCCGACAAGTGTATTTCGTCTCATGGACTGGAACCTAGAACGCCATTTTTGGACAGAACGTGGGTTCAACAATATTTGAGTATTCATCCATCGTTAAGATTTCATAAAGAAAACAAACAATGCGAAAAGTTTTTGTTAAGGAGTGCATTTAGTGAAGAAAACTATTTGGATTCAAATGGAAGTGCTCTTCTACCTAAATGTGTTTTATGGAGAACAAAGGAGGCTTTTAGTGATGGTGTTAGTAAAACAACGAGGTCATTATATGAAATTATTCAAGAAAATGTGGCCCTTGGTATAAAAGCTGGCTCTAGATTAAATGAAAAGTACGAGCATAATGCCCCAGATACAGAAGAGAAGAAATATTATCGTAGTATTTTTGAAAGTTATTATCCTGGTCTAGGAAATGTGGTCCCCTATTTTTGGATGCCTCGTTATGTAAATGCTAAAGATGCAAGCGCAAGAACCTTGCAACTATATAATGAAGTTCAAACTGACGCATGTTAAATAAACTTTGAGATATTTAATTCTCATTTTTTGCGGAGTTATATCTTCAAAAGTTTATATGTTATCAAAATAAGTAATCCAATAGGTAAAAATAACGGGTCATAATAGTTTAAATAAGTCCATGTCATTACAAATATAATTGGAAATATATTACCACGCGGTATCATTTTATAGCAGTCGGAAGTTCTAAAATAAATCCAAAGCCCGGAACAGATTACAGCAATAATTACTTTATTGCTGTAAGTTAAATAATTATCTAATATCATATTATATATTATGTTTACAAAATTATATTTAGACACAACAAATCCAAAACTTACTTTCTCTCACCTCTTTGAGGTAACGACGTTGGGTCCAATGATAGTTTCCATCCTTGTACATACAATTGTTTACAGTTTATTTTTTAACATAATAAGCTGGGTATTCTTTGGAAGATTTTTATCAAATGCAATAAATATAAGACTAGTATCATGTTTAATCCCAATTATGTTTTTTGGATTTATAGGAAGATTTATTCACGTGAAAGATATTTATAAAGGATATAATGGAAATATGGAAAAAACAAGAGAATATACAGACAAACACTATATTTCTTGGGTCTTTATTTCATAGGTAAGTATTTGCATTTTTTTATACGACGGAAAATAAAATAAAACTGTGCGTTTATTTTATTCCCAAGATATTATAAGAAAGATGTCATTGCATAAAAGCTTGTATAAATTCCAAGACTTTTGGTTTAATATTTTTATTATATCTACATATGTCTTGTATATTTTATTTGCAGTTGGTATTGTAAAAAGTGCTCCACAGTATTTAGAAACACTAGACTACTATGTTAAAATATATATTAGCTTATTTTTATTGTGGAGATTTAATCCGTTTACAAAAATACACTTTACTGACTTAGATAGAAAAATATCATTTACTGCGGGCGTGTTTTTGTTTACTACAAGCGCAGTCAATCAAATACTTATTAAATATTTGGATAACGCAAAAAATGTTGTTCAACAAAATATACATTTTTAATTTACCGATTTCTTCTAGTTTTTGATTTTTTTGCAAGACTTAAAACTCTATTTTTGTATGTTTTTTTGTGTCCAGAACTTGACCCATTATTTTTATTAAAAAAAGATTGCAAATGTTCCATTGTTTTTTTTGTAATAATTTTATCTATTTCATATTCATCTTTGCTTTTTTCCATGCAAACAAATTCATAGTTGTTCATATTTGTTTTCATAAAATCAGTAAATTCTTTTTCTGCATGCGAGTCAACAATAAGTTTTTTTGAAACATTATTATTAACGAACCTATGAATCATTGAGTCAAAATGTAAATCATGCGTATATGGTTTTATTTTTATATAATAAACATTGTCGGTATTCATTTCTGGGTAATAGACATCATCCAAAAAGCAGACATCTACGTTTTCTGGCAATTTTGAGCATCGCATAAAGTCTTTAAGGTTTTTATCATGTGAGCGTCTACAAAACTCTACTATTTTTCCATTTACTTTAAATGCAGCAATAATGTGATTAAATAATTTGTATTTTAGTTTATTCTCAAAATAGTTTTTAATAAAATGGGCCCATTCTTTAGGACCTTGATTATTAGTATAAATCATAACACTTTGACACTGTTTTATTTGTTTTTTAACTTTTACATACTGAAGTATAGAGATAATATTTGGGCGAATGAATTCAGGAAATATGTCTAGCACGCTATTAAAATATTCTTGTGTGAATGTTGTTTTTATGTCTACATCAACACTTTTTGCATAATTGTGTAATGAATCCCAAAATATTCCCAACTCTACAAAATAACCGAGGGTTTCATCAAGGTCAAATACAACTATTTTTTGTTTATTTTGTGGCATCTAAAATATGGGTATATTTTAAAAATTAATAAAATAGTTATTTAATGAAAATTATTTTATTAAACAAGTTTATTACAGCATATAATGTTATCTGGAGTTATTGGTCAAAGGATTTTATATTCTGCGCAAGATATTAAAAATGCAAATGAGGCAAAGGCAAACGTGTTAAGGTCTCAGCTTAAGAGAATTAATGACTATAAGAGAAACAAAAAACATGAATATAATAGTGTAATTCCCTTAAAGATTTACCAAACATGGCACACTAAAGAATTACCTGAAAAGATGAAATTAGCAGTTGATAGAATGAAGATGCGGCATCCAAGGTTTGAACACTTTTTATTTGATGATGATGACTGTAGAAATTTTATTTCAGCCAATTTTGACGGAAGTGTATTAAATGCGTTTGATAATATAATTCCTGGAGCATATAAAGCCGATTTATGGCGCTATTGCGTGCTCTACATTAACGGCGGAATATATTTGGATATCAAATATAACTGCATCAACACATTTCATTTTATTGAATTAACTGAGAAAGAGCACTGGGTTTTTGACATTGACGGAAATAATATTTACAATGCTTTAATAGCGGTTAAACCAAAAAATGAAGTGTGTCTTAAATGCATTAATCAAATTGTGGAGAATGTTAGAACCAAATACTATGGAACTAGTTGTGTTGACCCAACAGGTCCTGGATTAGTAGCTAGATTTGTAGGAGACGCAGAAAGAAGAAATATTGACCTTGAACACATTTGGAATAAACCAACGGGTGATAAATTTATTCTTTATAAGAATATTGCTATTTTAAAAATGTATAGTGGCTATTATACAGAACAAAATGATAATAAAAAAATTATTCATTATTCAACCTTATGGGGTCATAGAAGAATTTATAAGTAACATTTAAAAAATCTTACACTAACTGACGATTTCTTTCGTGAGTCCAACCGTCAGTATCTTGTCCCAAAAACAAATGATGAATCATTGTTTGATGAAAACGTTCATACATAAAACAAATTATTGTTGGGTTTTTATAACGATAATATTGTTTCTTATCATTAAATATTGGCATCTCGTTTTCGTGTAAATACTTTTCAATACCATCAGTAAAAACTCCTGGACCAGTTAAATAATGAATCACATGTTCTCCTGCAATTTCAGTAATTGTTAGAATTCTTTTAACTGACAATTCAATTATAGATTTTAGCAAGGGAGAATTTGCTGGTGCTGCAAAAGTCCATTGGCATAAATGAACTGAATTTTCCGGCGCACAAACAAGCTGTGTTTCATATAAAGTAAACATATTTGGGTCACACAAACAAACAGCGTCTGCATCCGCATATATTCCACCGTATTTATATATGACACAATATCTCCATAAATCGGCTTTCATTACTGCTATAGGTAGTCTATTATAAGCATAATATATTTCCTCACCAAATTCTTCAACCATGTCGGTTTTCATAAACTCGTCACACATTTCATCTGTATAAAAATGGTAACCAAACTCCGGAACAAACCGTCTCCAAGAGTTTAGTGCTTGTTGCAATTTGGGTTTGCTTTGAATATATTGAATAGATTTGTGCGTTTGAAAAATCCGCTTTGGTATGTTGCTTTTGTGGAGTTCTTCGTTTGTTTCTGGTCTTGTGGGTTGTTCCACGTTTTGCTCTTCGGCATTTTGTTCTTCGTCCTTTTCCGTTATAACAAAGTCCATTGTATTTTTAATTTAGCTATTAATTTTGATTTTTAAACTAAAAAAAAATATTTACATACTCTAAACTAGATGTCTTATAAAATAACAAATTCTGATTATTCAAAAATACTTGCCTACTATGGATTAGACGTTCCTAAAAAAGGAACACACTTAAAAGAAGCGGCAGAAAACATTTTATCTAAAAAATTATGTTCTTGTATTAAAAAGGTGGGACCAAGTGCAAAGGATGAACAAAAAGCCATAGGTGTTTGCACAAAGACTGTGTTAAATAGAAAAGGCTTTTCTCGTGGAAAATTTAAATGCAAGAATGGAAGGAGTATTGAATTAAAAAAGACGGCAAGAAAAATAACAATTGGAAAGAAAAAAACTCAAAAACGTCGTTAAACAAAAAAGATAATTATCTAATTATATTTATATGTCAGTGCATAATAAATATGATATTATTATTGTTGGAGGCGGAATTTCTGGCCTTTATAGTGCTTATAAGATTCTAAAGATGGTTCCAGAAACAAAGCTATTAGTTCTTGAGGGTCATAAAAAACAATGGCTTGGTGGAAGATTAGGAAATGAAATGTTTCAGGGGACTCAGGTTGTAACGGGTGCCGGAGTAGGTCGCAAAGAAAAAGACTATTTATTAATTGAGTTATTAAGAGAACTAAAAGTGCCATACAATGAGTTTCAAACAGCACCTAAACCAGCGCAAACAATTTCTCCACCATGTAATGTTAAAAAGCTTATTAATATATTAAAAAAACAATTTAAAGAAAAATCCGCCCACTCACCCGTTAAAAAAACTTTTAAACAATTTGCACTACCTATTTTGGGTCCAGAGCTATACAAGAATCTTACTGTTTGCTTGGGTTATACCGACTATGAAAATGAAGACGTTTATGACACCTTGTATCATTATGGCCTTGAAGACAATTTTGATAAATGGACAGCACTTCATATACCATGGAAGCTATTAATTGAAACAATTGCCAAAAAAATTGGCTATAAATGCATTCGTTGTTCTAGTTATGTAACTGATATAGAACAAGTTTCGCAGTGTAATTTTATTGTGCATACTGAAAAAGACATTTTCTATTCATGTAATAAAGTAATATTAGCAACTACTATTAGCAGCGTTAAAAATCTCCTCCCTGGTTATCCTATTTATCAACAGATTCACGGTCAAAATTTCTTGCGTTTATACGGAAAATTTACAAAACAATCTGCTGAAATTATGAAACAATATGTTCCAGGTTATACTGTTGTTCCCGGACCTCTTAAAAAAATAATACCCATGGACACAGATAAAGGCGTTTATATGATTGCTTATACTGACAATGAAGACGCAAAGTATTTAAAAGATAGGTTGACTAATACTCAAAAAAATAGAGACTATTTTTGTGAATTATTGGAAGAAGCTCTTGGAATTCCTAAGGGCGCGCTTAATTTAATTGCAATTAAGGATTATTATTGGCCAATTGGCACTCATTATTATGAACCACTTTCTAATACTTTTAAAAATCGCAAAGACTTTATTAAGAAAGCACAGAATCCAATGCCTGGAATGCTTGTTGTTGGAGAAATGATAAGTATGAACCAAGGTTGGACGCAAGGAGCTCTTGAAAGCGTTGAATCAGTTGTAACTAAAAAATGGGTTGCCTCGTTTTGCTAAATTTATTTTATAAATATTTTTGAAAAAATACTTAAAAGTAAAAAAATAAATAAGATATAAATGAATAAGATTATTAGTTTATTCCTTCTCTTTTGTAGCACCGCAAATAGTTTTAATTTTTACGGTTCAACTAAACCCATCGGCTATTTTGACCCTCTTGGCTTTGCAAAGAATAAGCCTGAGAGTGAATTGTTAAGGCTTCGTGAAGCTGAACTAAAACACGGTAGATGGGGAATGATATCAGCGGTAGCAATTCCTGCAACTGAACTTGTTACTCATGAACAAGGAATTCACGTTTTAGATAATGCAAACGCGCTTACTGTGTCTGCGTTTGTAAGTTTAGTTGCTGCGTCGGAATTGCAATCTATGTTGTTAGGTTGGGAGGACCCATTTAAAGGTTCATCAAACTTATTTTTATTGAAGACAGATTATCAACCTGGAAGTCTTGGGTTTTCTTTACCCATTTCATTCCTAGGTAAAGACGAGGAGTTTATGTTGAACGCAGAAATAAACCATGGAAGACTTGCCATGATTGGTTCATTAGGAATGATAGTACAAGAATTAGTTACAAATAAACCTATTTTTTAAAAAAATTATTCATTCATAACTGCGTAATAACCATGATATCCTATGGCCGCAAATCCCAACATTAATAGGAGCTCATATGCGTATCTAGGCGTTAGCTGCTTGTTGTAACCGATGTAAATTAAAAGGGGACCAACTACAAATATATGAAATAAATTGACCCATGGATTTTTGCCTGCGTTAACTTTAATATATGTCTTGTATGCATGATAAAAAACAATGATAACTCCTAGAGTGAGCAAAATTGGATACATAAAAACTGGCGTATTAGTAGATTTGATTCCTACATACAAAAATAGAGTTCCCACAATTAAAATATGAAACAAATGAACATAAAATTCCTTCATTATATATTACTCATTTATTTATTTTTCTTTGTAAAATATATAAATGTCTTCCAAATGCGCGTTTAATTATTCTAATACACAAACCCACCAAAATGGTGGAAAAAAAACTGTAAGAAAAGTTCATATTAAGAAAGGAAAGGGGCACAAAAGTGTTAAATATTATAAGAACGGAAAGCTCGTTTCAACTGTTAAACGTGGGTTGAAACCAGTTGAAGTTGCTTTTATCAAGATTGGCAAATTTATTCCTGGTTTATTTAAAGATTGTGGATGCAATAAAACCAAGAAACATAGACATGGTTAAAATAAAAAAATAAAAATAAAAATAAAAATAAAAATAAAAATAAAAATAAAAAAATTATTTTGCAAGATGGTCTAATGCCGACAATAAAACTTGCTCTTGACTTGTCAACTTTTGAAAAATAAGACACTCATCCATTTTAACTCTGTAATACTTATGAGCAAAATTCTTACACGTGATACTAACACCATCATCTGTTACATTTATTTCACATAGAATTCCACCAGGAGTTAAATGAACATTATCCGGGTCTTTTATAGGTATCCATCTTATAAAAGCACCATACCTTAGTTCACTCATTTCATCCACATAAGCATATTCTTTCAACTTTTGCATTAATTCGCGAATTTCTTCCTTTGATAAATGCAATTCAGATAATATCTCCTGTTTCATTTCATTTATTTTTTTTGTTGTTAAATTTAAAAACTTTGAGTTTTCCTCATTTTCTAATGCTTTCAATAATTTGTCAACGTCCATACAATATATATTAATAATAATTTATCTTCTAATTATTTTTTATATTACTTATACATTCGTTGCATAAAGAAATAGCCATATTGTTTTGCACAATTGTAGTCATATCCTACATTGTGTTCATTTATAAACAAATTGTGACTTTCTGCTCTATTATAAAATAAATATTTGAACTCTGGTTTATTAAATATAGCTGCAATAACAACCTCTTCTGGATAATATGATAAGAATGGCGTTCCAATTTTTACCATTTCAAAGTACTCTTCTGCAAATTTTTTTATATTTTCTCTAGCAAAATTTAACCCAAAAACTATTGTACACACATTAATACTGTTTATTAAATCTCCTCCAGTAATATTATTTATGGTTCTAATAGTTTCTTTATAAACTGTATTTTCATATGTAAGAAATCCGGGAGTATTAGGCCAAAACTGTCTAAAAATTGCATCATCTACATCTAAAATGTCAAACAATTTTTGCGGATTATTAATAGCAAAACAAGAAGCGTCTAACCATATTATTTTTTCAAACCCCATTTTTTTGGCTTCAATCATCATAAATATTTTAAAACAATATGGAACTGCGGCGTATTTCATTTCTTGGCCTGTGGGACAAGGAAACCCACCATTAAACAAATAAAAATAACCATTAAACCCAACTTTTTCTAATGATTGATATATATTTTTAGATTTTTCAGCTCTATCATTTGATAAAGGAGTGCAACATACAAAACAATTTTTACTATTTCCACCATTTCCAATTTTATATAATACTTTTTTTGGATAAATGTCTTTTTCAGTATCTATTAGCTTTTGAACCACGCCTTTTGAACACCGATTTATCATTGATTCAAGAGTTATTTTAAAATTATCATCTCCATGCGGATAAAAATCTTCTATTAATTTATTTACATCTTTCCGTTTATCTTCTAATAATTTTTGTATATTATGCAGGTCATCATTATCATAATATGGTTTGTATAAAATTTGCAATTCAAATGGGTTCACATTATAAGGGCGCTTATTAGAAAACTGGTTAATCCAGTATTTTAATGAAAGTTTATCATAGTTAAATTGTGTATTTTTAAATTTTTCAATTGTATCAATTAATAACTGTTCACTAACATCGGTCCATTCATTTACAATTAAAACTGGCAAATCTTTATACATGCTATTGGACCCGTGAGATTTTACTATTGGAATGCAACCCAAACAAAGAGCTTCCCAAGTTCTATGACAGTCAGGTCCATTTCCACACGGAGACAATATAAACGTATATTCTGTATATTTTTTCCACACCATTGTTCTATTTTTAAACCCTAAATCATACCATATTAATTCATTTAAAATTTTATTTAAACATTTTGCTCTTTCAGAATCTTGATTATTTAAATCAACTGTAAAGTTTACATATATCTTAGGAATTCTATCATAAAATGGTTTTGCTGTTTTATTAACTTCATTTAAAATAATTTCTTGTTCTATTGGCATTGTCCCTTCATTCTCTCCTCTCCAAGGTTTATTTGGGTCATTTGCAATTGTGTGATAGTCCAATCCTATAGGAAGTTGTTCAACTTTTTCATGTATTAAAAGTAAATTCTGTGCAAACCATTTAATTAATTTTGGATGATTTGCAATTTTTAAACACACTTCTTCTTCTATTAGTTTTGGATTATTAAACCATATATCAATTTTACCCCCAGGAACGGTTGCATCCGAATCCCCCATTACCAAATAAAATGTTGTTGGAATATGTGGTAAAATATTATCTATAAAATATAGAATTAAATCGGTGCATATATAAATAGACATACCGTCAAACATTTGGTTTTCATTTAACATTTTATCTAGATATTCCTTGTCATAACACCAACTTGACATTGGGTTAGGAGAATGAAAGTCGCAAGATTTTAATAATCCTCTACTACAAACAAAATAACATTCGTTTTCCATTTAATGGGTTTAATGAAATTGATATTATTTTATTAAGTTGTTTATCATTGAAAGTATAAAATTGTATTTTATGTAACTTTTATTAAATTTACATAAAATATTTACCAGTTAGCACCAAATGCGCTTCCTCCAAGAGCTTCATTTGCCGCCATAATCATACCACCAAATTGGTCTCCCATTCCTGGAGTCGCCGCTCCAGGCATTGGTGTGGCATCATTGCGATACATTGCATTGTAATCTGGAGCATTTTGTTTAACAGGCTCTGTCGGTAAACTGCTAATAGACGTAGTTCCTTGACTCATTCCACCGTATAAAGAATTTCCCATGGCACTTGCGTTATTGGGCAACTGATTTTGACCAGAAATGGGTTGAGAGACCTTTACGTTCCCCTTTCCTTTTCCCTTCTTCTTTTTCTTATCATCTGCCGACGTTCCTTCCCATAAATCAACCACTCTGTCAAACAATATGCTGACTTTCTCTCCCATTTTTGTTTGTAAGCTGAGCGTTATTACTAATACTGATAAAACGATATAAGTTACGCTAAAATCTGGGTATTTGGTTCCACTATAAGTGGGAATGTATGTTATAATTCTATTAATGTAAAAGATACCAATGAACATTACAACAATTTGAATTACAACTTCCGCTAAAAGTTCAAAACTTCCCTTATCCTCATCCGCCTCGGGAACAAACTTTTGCATAGCTTTATTTAAAATAATGATTGGAATAAAAGCAATAAGTGCATATTGAGTAATGTTTAATAATTCTGCTTTTGAATTGTCGTCAAAGTTGAATACATGTTTAAAAAACCCGAATTTTGATGATAATTTTGAATCGTCTAGACTGTCCATATGTTTTATAAAAAGAAATTAAAATAATAAAACATAGGATTTTCAAGTCTTCCTAAACAAGTATAAAAACATTTTTGTATCTTTTATAAAAGAGAGACAATGGCAGGCAACCCGGAAGAATTGCAATATCTTAATCTCATTCAAAAAATTTTGGATAGAGGAACATTGGAAGAAGGGAGAAATGGTAATACTCTAAGCATTTTTGGCGAATCTATGCGTTTCTCTCTTGAAAACGGTAAGATTCCTATTTTAACTACTAAGAAAACTGCTTGGAAAACTTGTTTAAAAGAGCTTATATGGTTTATTCGTGGAGAGACGGATAATAAAAAACTACAGCAACAAGGTGTACATATTTGGGATGGAAATACTAGTCGCGAATTTTTAGATTCAAGAGGACTACGGTTATATCCCGAAGGAATGGTTGGCCCCATTTACGGCTATCAATGGAGAAATTTTGGTGCAAGTTATAACTGCTTCACTGGAAAAAGTTTAGATGCAGAACATCCTTTTGACGGAATTGACCAGTTACAACAAATCATAGACCAATTGAAAAATCCAGAGACAAGAAATAGTCGGCGTCTTATTTTGACGGCTTGGAATCCCAAACAGTTGGACCAAATGGCGCTTCCACCTTGTCACATAATGTGTCAATTTAATGTTCATGATGGTAATAAACTTTCGTGCGCAATGTTCCAACGCAGTGCAGATTTTTTCTTGGGAATTCCTTTTAATATTGCATCATATTCAATCTTAACGCATTTGATTGCAAAACATTGCGGTTTAGAGGCATATGAATTCGTGCATTTTATGGGTAACTGTCATTTATATGAAAACGCTATTGATGCGGCTAAATTGCAAATTACAAGGGAACCATTTCCGTTTCCAACGGTTTCAATAAAGCAAGTTAGGGACAACATAAATGGTTATCAAGTTGAAGATTTTGAAATACACAATTATCAACATCATGAACAAATTAAGGTTGCCATGGTCGCCTAGAACAAGCTTTCAATATAGCGAACAGGGTCATACGACGTTTGTTTCAATAATAATACAATTACAATTGCTATTGCTCCATTTAAAACCGAACTATTAAAATCTTCAAAACTGTTATTATGTACTTTTGTTCCAAAGATAATATCCATCCAATCGGGTCCATAATTTACTTGTCCATTTTTAAGGTGATGTTCTTTATGTGTTGGTGACTTTAAATAATGAAAGTTTATTAGATGATATGAGCTGTATAATATAGACCAGAAAAAGAGGACGTAGTTGTTAAATATCTTTATGGAGAAAGTTTTTTCAATAAACGCACCTAAAAATATCAAAATAAATCCACCATAAATGAAAAAATTCAATAATAACTCAATAATAAATACCCACAAGGACTCTTTGTATTTTGAATCATGGTGAAATAAATGCAAAAAACCAACAAATTCAAAACTCTTTTTATGGGTTAACTGGTGTGAAACATAACACCAATACTCTGCAAAAAATAAAGTGAATATCGCGAGCAAATAGTTGTGGTCGGTTTTATACGCAATAATTGCGGTAAAAGTAAACAATACCCAAAATGCTGCAAAATTTATGTAGTATATTTTGTATAAGCTTATTATAAGCGGGTCTTTATTATTAAATTTAGGATTTTCTATATTTTTTGCCATCTCCATACTATTTGCATATATATTTTTTAAGGGAAGATTTAATAAACAACAACAATATTTTGCTAGTTGTAACTAAAATAGCCATAAATATCCATTGTAATGTAACAACATCCCTTCTACTTTTATCATATTTTATTGGAAAAAGGTTATTTGCAGTATCAATCATAGTTGTATGACCATATTTTTCTTCTATTTGGGTAACGGGACAATCTCCGTAAATATAATTCATTGTCAATGCTACTAAAAAGAAGATGTCCATTAAGATTAATATAGTAAAGCTATCACTTAATAAAATCACAATTATGGGCAAAGAAAATATTAAAAAGTGAAAAAACATCATTGCATAAATAAAAAGATTTAGCATTGTTATAATATATTAGTATAATATATATTGCGCATGAAAAACAAAAAATCTTTTAAAAATAATATAAGAAAACACAAGAAAGCTAAAAAAAATAATACAAAAAAACATCACAATAACAACAGAAAAATTACTAAAACAATAAAAAATAGGAATAGAACCATTTATAAAATGGTTGGCGGTGCTAATGGAAACTATCGCCAAACTTTTTTAGATTACAATGGACGATTATTTTATCAGGTAGTTGTTCCAAATTGGATTTTTATTAATTCTCCGGTTGAACCATATCAAGCCCAAAATACAGCAGCGGTCAATGCTTTACCACTAAATAATCCAAACGGTATGTTTCAAAGAAATTTAGACGCTTTTAATTATTCTATGACAAATTTTACGCATCCCGCGCCTTGGCAAAATTATTTTAATGCCTTTGCAAGAGAATTTTTTAATGATTTGCAAATAGCACTAATTAATAGAATTTTTGATTCAATTAATGAAATTTTTCCAGGTTTAATAACACCAGCAATTAGGCAGGTTAATTTAGCTGAGCTTAGAGCTCTCCAAATTGATATTTTTCCAAACGGACCAATTATTGATGTAACAACTATTGTACCACCTCTAGATGTGGCGTCTATTCTTCCTTCTTGCAATAGAATTATTCAAATTGCACGACATGGTCTTTATGGCGCTTTTTTGAATTTGCCTGGACCAGCAAATGCGCAATATGCATACACTGCAGCACAAAGACAATCGTATAATACTGCTAGAGACTTATACAACAATTATAGTAACCTTATTGCTTCTATATCTGCCGTTCACTGGGACGCAATTACTCCTTTAATTGATATAAACACTGGCGCTCCTGTTGTTGGTTATTTTGTGCCTGTTTTACCAACGGTCTTAACTTTTGGCACTGCTATTCATGCAACGGGATTAGACTCAAATATTTTTCAGACATGGTTTAATACTAATATTATTGCTGCTGCTGCTCCTCCTGCTCCTCCTGCTCCTGGGCCTCATGGTCCCGGTAATGGTGCAGGTCGTGGTAATGGTGCGGGTCGTGGGCGTGGCGATGCTGGCCGTGGGCGTGGCGATGCTGGTCGTGGACGTGGCGATGCTGGCCGTGGGCGTGGTAATGCTGGTCGTGGACAACAGTTTCAACATGTCGCGATTAATACTAATGCTCCCGCAAATTTAGACATAGGTGCTAATACTAATGTAGCGAATTATTCACCAACTCCAGTTTTTAATCCAAATATATTTATTACATAAAATTTTTATCTAAAAACATATCCTAGTAAAAGACTATTTTATCAATTAAAATAATTAACAATGCTTTGCGTAAATAAGTTAAAAAGAAGTTATATAATAACTTTATTATGAGTAGTGCTAGAGCAAACGCATCCGCTAGAAATCGCAGAGCTGGAGGAGATATGCCACCACCTCCACCGCAAATGCAAGGTCGTCCAGGGCAACCCATGCAACAGCAACAGCAACAAATGCAAATGCCAGCCAAATTGTCAGTGTCAGACGCAATTGCGCTTATTACTCTTCGTTTGGGACGTCTTGAACAAATAGTCCAAAATATGCCTGTTGACGGGCAAAGCAACATGGGTGCTGATGGAGAGAACATTCGCATTGTTGATAATGAAGTTTTTGAAAGCATGGCTCAACGTTTAGATGACCTTGAAAAGGGCCAACATGAGCTTGCCGCAAGAAAGCCTGTTGTTAACTCTACGGCGGCGCCAGTTACTCAAGTTATCAACAGTGCCGCTTCAAAGGAGCTTTCTGAATCTGTTGAGGTTTTAAAGGCTGAAATGGTTCAAGTAAAGGACCTTTTATTAAACCTGCAAGGATTTACTATGCAAACAAATCAACGATTGTCTGAGATTGTTTTTAATGGAGGAGAGTTTGTTGAGGGTCTTGATGACACTGATGGAATCATTAGTGGTAATGTTGTTGAAGATTCAACTCCATTTCAAGAGTTAGTAGTTGATGCGCTTACATCCACTTCTTTAGAGGAAGTGTCTGCGACCGCTTAAATATATTTCAAAACAACTTAAAGAAACTTTCCAACAATGTGTAAATGAACGAACCGCAGAAAAAATTCATAGACGAAAAGGAACTCCTTAAAAAGATTGAAAAGGAAGGAGAGGAAATGCTTGAAAACCTTAAAAAAACAGGGAAAGTTAATGGTGATTCTTTATTGAATCTAATGAAAACCGGCGAAACCGAATTTATAAAAAAAACTGGTCGCCAAATGACTTGGGGTGAAATAAGAAGCGCTTATGGGTAATATATGCATAAAAAATGTATATACATATATTATTATATAAATGGCAACTGCCAATCAAACTTTAGACATTCATCAACAAATTCACGCACAATTTTCATCTAATGAACATATTAAAATTGCAAAAGCTAATATTCTAAAGACTTGTTTTAATGATGTATTGTCGCAGTTATGTTTTGCTTTAGATTCTCAAAATATTATACTTGACTACCGGTATTTTAAATTTATCGCATCTGCAGACAATTATGAATTACTTATTTTCTATATTGTCTCGGTTGTTCAATGCGTATTAAATAAACATGAGACTTTTATACTTCATGTTAATTTAGATTCATTGACGTTGCTTCACATTGAAAAACATTTTTCGTTTATTAAAAAAATATCAGAAGTACTAAAAACAACTTTTCCCGATAAACTAAACATTTGTCATGTCTACAATGCACCATATATTTTCTCCAAGATTATTTCTATTATAGGCGTCTTTGTAGATAAGAAAACTCAGCAAAAAATTAAACTTCAAGCTAATTTAGATGCCAAATAAATCACTTTTTTCTAATGCTATATTTTTTTAATGCACATAAATAGACAAGATGTAATAGAAATAATGCAAAAATAATAAGAAATATTAACAAAACCGCGTATAGCGCCTTTGATAAATTGTAAAAAAATGTGTATCCAGGGTCTATTTGTTTGTCTAACTTTAAAACTTTTATAATTTTAAGCAAAACATAAGTAAGTCCAGAAAATGAATGCCAATTGTTTTGATTTTCTGTTTCTGGAAATAATTGATAACACAGCGGCTCGTGATACATATATCTTGTGAATTTTGAATGTGTATAGTAATCCCAATCCGTAAATTCTGTTTTATTTTCTTGTAAAACGTTTTCCATTAAAGGACGCGAATATATACAAGCATGAGTTCCAATACCACACATTAATACATTTGTATATTTATCATAAGGTCTTTGAATAAATGGAAGACAACCCAACATATACATCACGGGTTCATTTTCTTTCTTCTTTATAAAATCCACAACATTTGATTGAACTTGCTTGTCCTTTATTTTATCCTTAAATATAAAATCATCTTCCAATATTAAAATGTTATTATAGTTTTTACTGCGCGCATCCTTAAATATGTAAAGAAACGCATCTATTAAATCTATTTGTGGCTCATTCAAATGGAGAGACTTGTTGCATTTTTTATAACCTTTGTTGTACAAGATATAAACTAAATTTGTTGGCTGGTATTCTTCTAATTGTTTTTTTATTTGTTCTTCTCTCCCATTACCTTCCAAATGAATTATGTAAGTTGCATCCAAAGATAACAGTCCATTTGAAAAATCATATTGTTCCAATCTATAACATCCTGAATCATTCATTTTATGTTTTTATATTATTGTTATAAAAAAAATTGAAATGCTATTAATCATTTTTAATTAAGTTACCCAAATCACAATGCAATCACATAGAGATGTTAAGGATGTTATTCAACAACTGTTGGAAATTATCCCTGAAGACCAAATTCTTCTTAGGGAGAAAATTATTGAGTTTAATAATACTACAATTAAAAATGTTGCTTCTAGACACAAAGACATGTGGAATCAAGCACCTGAGCTCATGAATAGTCTTTATTTTGCGGAGCTCGCAAATATTTTGAGTGAATGCAGTCCAGTAATTGACACAGATTGGAAGAGAACTCTGGTAAAAGTTTTTGCTAATGAAGAATAAAACAAGAATAAAGAAGATTTATGATAAAAAATTGAAAGATATTAAATACATTTTTTTATTGCAAACAAACAACCATGCATATCTCTATAACGGAAAAGACTAAACGCGATATTTTCATTTCTCTCCTTCAACTTTTGAAGGCAGCAACTTCAAATGTAACCATCATTTTCTTGGAAGACCACGCTTATATCCAAGGAATGGATAGCAGTCATGTTTGTCTATTTGATGCAAGAATTTATAACATTTGGTTTGATAAATATGAAATTTGCGAACATGACTCAAAGAACATTTGCATTAATTCACAGATTTTGCACAGCATTCTTTCCATGGCGCAAGAGCAAGATTCAGTAACATTGCATTATCAAGGGGAGGCAGATTCTTTGGAAATTGATTTAACAAATGCCAAGGGAGAGTTCAACAAGTATTTCAAGGTTCCTCTAATAGACATGGACACCGACTTGCTGGAAATTCCCAGCGTTGAGTATGACGTTGAATTCTCAATCAAAGCAAAAAAGATGAACGAACTCATTTCACAACTGGCAACTTTTGGAGATGTTATCAATATTAACTGCAGTGAAGAAAAGATTGACTTAATCTCTAAAGGAGACAATGGTGAGATGCTTGTCAATATTCCCATTGATGATTTATCAGAGTTTTCAATCTCAGAAGGCCAGGTTATTGATATCTCATATAGCCTCAATTATATCAATAAGATGTGTATTACTACAAAGTTGGCTCCAGAAATTGAATGGTCTATCAGTGCTGACATTCCACTGAAAATAAAGTATGATTTAGGAGATAATAGTTCAGTTATGTTCTTTATTGCACCAAAAATTGAGTAAAAATGATTTTTGCTAGGAGGAGTCATAGGGCCTAAGCTTCGCCGAATACATTGGTTCCCTTAAGTGAGTATAAATAATAAAAATTAATTGTGAGTTTTTATTAGTTATGTTGAAAATATTTATTGCTTTCTTTATTTTTTGTTTGGTATTATTCATTTATCTACACATTCAATTTCATCTTAAAACCAGCAATGATTTAGAAGTTTATGAATTAGACCAAGCTTCAAAAGATAAATTGGATGAAATATGTGACTTAAGACAACCTGTTATTTTTGATTTTGACAATGATAAAATTCTTCAATCCGTCAATAAATCATACATTACAAACAATTATAATGCTTTTGAGATTAAAATAAGAAATGCAAAAGATTCTAACTATGAAAGCGAAATTTATATGCCTGTGCCATTGCACGCAGCTACTAAATTGTTTGACGAAGATAAAAGTTCCAGGTATTTTACAGAGAATAATACTGATTTTCTACAGGAAACTGGGCTTATTAAGCATATGCAATACAATGACGCATTTATTCGTCCTCCAATGGTGTCTAACTGCAACTATGATATGATGATGGGTTCATCTGGAACTCAAACCCCATTTAGATATGAAATAAATTATCGCAATTTTTTCTTAGTTACTGAAGGCAAGGTTACCATTAAATTGGCTGCACCCCAAAGTTCAAAATACTTATATCCTGAAAGAGATTATGAGAATTTTGAATTTAGGTCTCCAGTAAATCCTTGGAAGGTTCAGCCTCAGTATAGCGCCGATTTTGATAAAATGAAATGCTTAGACATTGTTTTAAATCCAGGCCAAACTATAAATATTCCGGCTTATTGGTGGTATAGTATTCAATTTGAAAAAGAAACATGTATTGCCTGTTTCAGGTACAGAACATATATGAATAATGCGGCCATTGTTCCTCACATTGCAATGCACGCACTTCAGCTTCAGAATGTAAAGAGAGAAGTGGTTAAAAAACATGATATTAAAGAGTTGAATAATAAAGATTCAAAAACTTCTTCTCTCATTGAACCTACTTTGGATGACAAAAAAGAAGATGTGGAGCCTGAAGAAATCCTTGGAGCTGAAAGTACAACCAGCATTAATAATTCCGAGTTGTAAGAACTATATATATTATAATGGGTTAAAGGTATCTTGACATTATAATATAATTCACTCTCACATGACACACCCCGTGTGCAAGGTTCACATCAATGATAGAGGTTACACCACATGGACTTATATCAACATGGCAGATTTGAAAGACATTGAAATTAAAGAACTACATCCAGCTGAGCATAAACTATTCACGAATGACGTATTTTCTTATGATAGAGCAACTGGTGACTTGAAGTTGTTACATTCAAGCATTCGTGTTGGAAAAAATATACCAGGCGTTTTGGTCTTAAAGGGGAGTAAGACATATGGCCGAGCAGAAAATGGGAAGCTTCTATACAAATGCATTCCTGATGATAGACGACTACCTACCTTTCTTATTCCATATGAAATGAAAAATGTAGGGTTTTCAAAAGTTTTTGTAGACCACTATTGTACTTTCAACTTTGTTGAATGGAACGACAAGCATCCTAGAGCGGTAATATCGCAAATGATTGGTTCAGTTGACCTATTGGACAACTTTTATGAATATCAACTTTACTGTAAGAGTTTGAATGCATCTATTCAAAATTTTACAAAAGACACTTCTAAAGCTCTAAAAAATCATACACACGACGCATTTATTGAGAATATTAGTAAGAAATACCCAGAAATTGTTGACAGAACTGACAAGAGTATGTGGCACATTTTTACTATTGACCCTCCAAACAGTCTTGATTATGATGACGCATTCAGTATTCGCGCATTGGACAATGGTATACAGCAGTTAAGTATATACATTTCCAATGTAACAATCTGGATGGACGTTCTAAATCTCTGGGATTCATTTTCTCGCCGAATTTCCACTATTTATTTACCAGATAGAAAGCGACCTATGTTGCCAACAATTTTATCCGACTGTTTGTGTAGTCTTCAATCTAATCACACTCGGCTTGCCTTTGTAATGGACCTTTTCATTGACGGTGACACCATTACTGACATTAAATATTCCAATTGTAAAATAAAAGTAAATAAAAACTACTGTTACGAAGAACCGGCCCTTTTGGAAAACCCACACTATCAAGCAGTATTTGATTTGACAAAGACAATATCTAAAAAATACAAGTACATAAACAATGTCAGGAATAGTCACGAAATTGTTTGTTATCTTATGATTCTAATGAACTATAATACTGCTAAGGAGCTTCTTTTGAGTAAAAACGGCATTTTTCGCTCTACAATCATGAAAAGGGATTTTTCTCCTCCAGAAAATATACCAGAAGACGTTAGTAAGTTTATTAAAATTTGGAATAGTTCCGCCGGGCAATACATAGATGCTGGTTGTTTGGAAGATGGACAGACAATTTCACACGAATTGCTTGAAATGGACGCTTATGTGCATATAACATCTCCCATTAGAAGGCTCGTTGATTTGTTGAACATCATTCAATTTCAACAGAACACTGGTATTATTAAGCTGTCTGTCAATGCGAATAATTTTTATAAGAAATGGCTTGATGAATTAGAATATATTAACACAACAATGCGTTCAATTCGTCGCATTCAAAATGATTGTAATTTGTTGCACGCATGTTCAACTTGTCCAGAAATAATGGAAAAGAGCTATAAAGGTTATGTTTTTGATAAGATTGTTAGAAATGATGGGTTGTTTCAATATGTTGTATATTTACCAGAGTTAAAAATGGCTTCACGAGTAACCTTCAGGGACAATATTGAAAATTATTCTATTTGCAATTATAAGTTATATTTATTTCACGACGAAGAAAAATTTAAAAAGAAGATTCGTCTTCAGCTAATTCTCTAATATATTTTGTTTTCAATTTCGGTAAAACTAACATATCTTCCAGAAGATTCGTCGTATAAGGTTAGAAAAATATTATCCCACACATTTTTCATGGAAAGAACAACAATATTGTCAAACATTTTTGTATTTTTTGACATGTATTCGTGACATTCTTGCAAGTTATACCCTGGTATTCTGGTCATACAATGATGAATATGATGATATTCTATTCCCATGGTAAAATATTTTAACCAACTAGGAATTGTTATAAAACTGGACCCCTCCAAGCCAGATTCTTTGATACTCCATTCTGAATTCTTTTTTATATATGCTGGGTTAAATGTATGCTGGTTGTGAAATAAAATAAACCCTATAATAGCAGTTAAATAAAGTGCAATATTATAGTGAATAATAATTGAATACTTATAATAAATATACTGCTGAACAATAATTCCAACTGTATTTATGATGCAATCAATATAAGTTTGTTGCGTTGTGTAGTTATAACCATTTGAATAAAAAATATACAAACGAGACATTATGTAGAACTGAAAAAAAGGAACTAATGTAAAAAACATAACTGGGTCTCTAAAAAATCTGTATAATAATTGATATCGTGAATCCAACTCAGTGTACTGTTTAACTGTATATTGCACAGTTTCAGACCAGCGATAGCTATATTTATTTTCAATATTTCCATTGGCCAAGTGGTGCATATAATGCTTTGAATTCCATGAATATGGAGAGAGTAAAAATGTTCCAAATATTGTTCCTATTACATAATTTAATTTGCTATTAGGTGTGTAAGAGTTGTGACCACAATCGTGAAATATCATAAAACTTCGCAAAAGCATCAAAGATAGAAATGGAATGGTCAAGAGAGAAACAAGTGAATTTTTAAAGTAATTTACGCCAAAAATAGATAATCCCAAAAAAAAACAATTCTTAAATAAGTCTAATGCCGAAGAAGAATAGGTTGCCGAATACTTGTTATATATTGTTAAATTGACATTATTCATTACTCTATTATAATATAATTTTTTATATTACAATAGCAAATAATTAATATAAAGAATAAAAATTGACACACTTTTATAATATTAAAGCTACAGCAAACTATGACAATGATGACTCGTTCAAAGAACAAAGAGGTGAAAAATAATGACAAATATGTTGAACACATAAATACATTACATGCAGTTACAAAAGGACTGTTGAATTATTCAAACGACATTGACATAGAAAAACAGAAAGAAATAATTGAAAATTATGAGAATATAATTCGTTGTTTATTGAATATTGACAAGGATTTATGCTAACTGTTTGGTATTCTTATCAATAGTTACTTCTTGCGCAACGTTTTTAATTATTTTATTGTAATGTTTTTCATCTTCTTCTTTCGTTGAACCACCCATGGAATGAATTACAATTTGATGATAATCCATATGTCTTTGAGAATCATAATCATCAGATTCGGGGTTTTTCTCTCTCCATTCGTTAATTTGCTTGAAATTTTTGGCCGCTATATATTTGATTGCATTTTTCATTTTATTCTTTTCATCATTGTCTTTTTCCCAAGAGTCTTTATCCTTTACGTATAACACTTCTCTCTTCAAATCACTGCAGTGAATGGGTCGTTTGAAAACGTCAAGTTCTTTAAGCCCTCTAATAAAAAGTTTTGAAATTCCTTCAGAGTATCCTAAGCGTCCAACCATATCTAAATCAGTTGTATTTAATTGAAGTTGATTAATAAAGTCCATAATGTTGAGTGCGTCTTTGCATTGTTCGTTCAGGAAAAAGTTGAGGTTAAAGTTGTTATTGTTTGTAGTATTATTGGTAATATATTTGCCCTCCTTTGCGAGTTCCATTATTTTTGTATTTTGCTCAATAAGCATTGTTTTAAATTCATTATTTTGTTTCATTAATTCTTTAATTAGAGATTCGTGGTCTATTTTTTCATTAGTTTCAGTCGTAACTATAGTTTGCTCTGTGTCTATATTTTTTGTTCCAGAACAATTTTTTTTGTGATTGCATAAGCTTGACAAGTGTTTGTATTGTTTTCCACAAGCACACCTGTAGATTTTTTCGGCATTTTCTGGAACTTTTTCGTTAGGATTTGTTCGTATTTTATGTTTGAGTGTTAATAAATGTTGGTTGTAGTTACTTTCCTTAGAGCATTTAAAGTCACATCGGTTACAAACATACTTGTAGGCATTTTCCGGTGTTTTGGCATTCGGCATTATTCGGCTATATTACTAATAGAAAAAATGCCTAAACCCTTTTCTCAAAAAAGTATAAAAATTTTATGGTAACAAGTTTTGAATAAAAAAATTGGTATTGTGAGCATTCTAGTCTAAATTCACTTTTGGGAAAATCCTGTTTCATGAAAGTCCCAGGGTTTTGGGATTTTGGACATTTTTTTTGTCCATTTTTCAATTTCTCGAACACTTTCATGAAACAAGAAAATCCCAAAAATAGATATTATCTTTAAAGGTACTTAAAGAAAACTGGGCCTCGCACTGAGAATATAAATGTAAAAATATTTATAAATGAAAATTGCTAGAACCGTCAATAACAAACAAAACATACAAATTGCTAAACGACTGCCTAAAAAAATTGATAATAAAAAAGAATTTAAAGAACCCAGCAAAACAATGATGACCAAAAGACAAACGCATTTGTCAATGAATAGAGGAATTATTCTATTTCAAGTTTATTCCGGAAAGCCTATTCCAGTTTGTATTTCTGTTTCTCAAACAGCATCACTGGAAGACTTTTATCAAAAAATTGATTCAATCTTGTTCCCCAATAAGTATTCCAGTTTTGAAGAGAGAAACCCAAAAAAGAAGACAAATATACATACTATATTTGCACGTATTGAAACCTCTGGTAAAATATTAATTATTCCAAATTCTAGTAAAACAAATATTGTTGATTTTATGGATGATAAACAAGAATTCTTTGACGATTACTCTCAAATTCCTCAATTGCATAATTTATATAGAATTTATGCAATTGACAATAATGATTATGAAAAATATAAAGAACCTTCTACTACAGAAAATTTCTTTAAAACTATTGGAAAATTGACAAAATGTTTTGGATAAATCAAACATATAAGGATTGATTCGTAGCAACAAACTTTAACGTCATTCGCGGAATGTCTCGCAACTTACTTAGCAGTGCCATGTTTCCAATGCTTTCTGCAATTTTTTCCATTTCACCCGAAATGTTATTAATCTTTGTAATAGCCTTTACAAACTCACCCAAAAAAATACCCTTATTCTGTTCCAAACTTTGAATAACCGCTTTGCACTCTGGAGCAGATTCGCAATCACACCAAGACAAAACTGCGTCAATCAAATCATAATGAATATTATAGTCAACGCCGGTAAACGCATTATTTTCTGTCTCAAAGTCCTGGTAACTATTATATGATTTTGTCACATCTTCAATCATATTTTTTACTGCAGCGTCTCTCGTGCTAGGCCTGAATGATTTTTGTTCATCGCTCACATTAACATTAGTAAAGCAACTGAATATAGAGACAATTTGCCTTGCGTCAAGCTCATCAAACCGGTTTTGTTCTAACAACCTTGCAAAGACTAGACAATGAACCTCGCGCAAATGTGTTGCCATAAATCCAACTTGTGTTAGAGAATTTGTTCCGTCTTCTGTCCTTACAAATCCATCTTCTTCCATCTTTTTAAGAATCTTTTGAACGCTTTCATTCAAAAAAGACTCTGTGGTTTTAAACTGGCTCCTCAAATTAGTCAACTCAACCATTTTCTCTTGATATTTAATAACACTAAGCTTATCAGTCTCAATAAACTTATACGCATTTAAACTGTTTTGAATTTCTCTGTCCATGTCCTTTCTTTTCTTATTAACAAGCGTTTTACGAGCTTCCAACATATTCAAATATTTTTCAACTTCAATAAGTGGTGTTCTAAGATTCCAATCAAAGTGGAGGACAAGAGTATCAATTTCAGCCTCCAATTGTGCCATCTTATTATAAATTGTACCGAGACTTGAATCAATGTCATCTTGAATCATAGAGCGCTTGCAGAATTGCAAGTAATCGTGGTTGCCAATGTTAATCAAGTTCAACAACAGATTATAAGAAATCTTAAACTTGCTAACAAGAGTTTGAGGCTTACCTTGCATCATAGTTCTATACTCGGTCAATTCAACATTCCTGAAGAGATTGGAAAGATGAATAACATGACCAACTGTGTCAATACCTCGGCGTCCAGCACGACCGGATGCTTGGACAAACTCGTGTGGATGCAACATACGCATTCCAGAGCCATCAAACTTCTTTACATCGGTAAAGATTGCAGTCTTAATTGGCATATTGAGTCCAACGCTAAAAGTCTCTGTTGCAAAGAGAAACTTAATATAACCCTTTTCAAAGAGAATCTCAACAATTTCGCGAAGAATGGGCATAACACCACTGTGGTGAATGGCAATTCCCTTCTCAAGAAGACCAACAACGGATAGGTATTCTGGAAGCTCCAAATATTCCTGATAGTTGGGCAATTTTGACCGCAAAATTTGCTCACATTCTCGGCGAACAGTATAGCCGACCTTTGAGTCATCCTCCAAAAGAGGAACAGTAATTTCGTGAGCAGCAATTTCAATCTGTTTTCTGGACAATATGAAGCAAACCGCTGGCAACATATTATGTTCAACCATGTGCTTGCACACTTGATTCAAAACATGAGAACGCTTTACAAATACTTGCTTCTGTTCAAATAGATTCAGCATTTTCTTGACCTTATGATAATTGGGCTCATTGAACTCGCCTGTGGGACTTTGAATAACAATTAGCTTGTCGGTTGTGTCGCGAATTTCCTTTTCCAATTCTTTATCCTTCTTTATAGCCTTGAAGATTCCATTATTAGTTGTAATAAAACTGTAATGCGTTAGAGGAACATGACGAAAGTTGGATGTTGCTAGGTATACTTGCTTTTGTGTATCATTTGATTCATTAGCATTTCCACGAGTTTCAATCCAAAGAGCAAACTTTTCTGGTCGGTCAAGCGTTGCTGAAAGCATAACCATTTGAATATGTGGAGGAAGAAGTAGAATAATACTTTCCCATACATGGCCTCGGTCGGCATCATTAATCATGTGAATCTCGTCCTGAATAACACACCCTAGTTCATTATCAAAGTCCATGTCAAACATAAGAAGGGAATTAGCATTGGGCATAGTTGGATTGTCCTTCTGCTTCTTTCTATACAAGGTATTCTGTAGAATCTCAGCGGTCATAATAAGAACATCTGCTTCTGGATTAATTTTAATATCACCTGTTAACAACCCAATGCTAACTCCAGGAAACTTTTGCGTAAATTCATAGTACTTTTGATTTGAAAGAGCTTTAATGGGGCTAGTATAAATAACCTTCTTCTTTTTGTTGGTAAAGAAATCAATTGCAAAAATAGCTGGCATAGTTTTTCCTGAGCCAGTTGGAACGCAACTGAGTGAGTGATGCCCTTCAACAATAGCCTCAATAGCAAACTTTTGAAAAGTGCTCAAAGGGAAGGAGTATTTTTCAAAATATTCTGAGTATTGTTGTTCCTTGGCCTTGGGGTATGTCTCTGCGCAAAATTTAACCATTTAAGTTACTATATTATAGTGCGTTATGTTTATGTTGTTTGTAATATATTAAAAAGAAAAGTAATACAATATATTAAAAGAAGCGATGATAATTGCAAACAAATACAAAATAACAGAGAAGCTTAATAATGGAGAGTTTGGGACAATATTTAAAGGAGAAAATATAAGAACCAAAGAACAAGTAGCCATTAAGATGGAATCAATTTCGGTTGAAACAAAGATGTTGAAGAGAGAAACACAGATATATCAATATCTCGGCAAAGCTCCTGGAATTCCGCAAGTAAAGTGGTATGGTTCAACAGAAGAATACAATTATATGGTTATGCCACTTTTTGGTGATTCTTTAGTTTCAAAAACTTTTTCTCTCGTTGATTCTCTTTCCATAGGTCAAAAAATAGTTAGGCTCTTGAAGTTCGTTCATGAGAAAGGACTTATTCACCGAGATATAAAACCTGATAATTTTGTCTTTAATCAAGATGGGACGGATATTTATATTATAGATTTTGGGTTATGCAAGAAATACATGGACAATGACAATAACCACATAGAAATGAAAAATGGTAAAACTATTATAGGGACACCAAATTTTGTAAGTGTGAATGTGCACAATGGTATAGAACCAAGTAGGCGAGATGATTTGATTTCAGTTGCATATATTATTTTATGTCTTGTAAATGGAGGTCTTCCGTGGCAAGCAAAGAGAGAAATGAAAGAAATGAAAATACAAAAACAATGTATTTCACAATGGTCAAAAACTCCATCAAAATTAATTGAATATTTAAACTATTGTGAAAATTTGAAATTTGACGAAAAACCACATTATGAATATTTAATAAAGTCTCTCAATGAAATATAAAAAGTAATTATTTATTAGTTATAAGCAGATAATAAATAATGGACGTTGAAAACCCATTGCATGAAGATAATATTCCTATTGCAAAATTAGTTTGTATAGAAGTAATGGGACAAATTGTGGATGATTTAGAGAGAGAAAGCAATAATAATAACACTATTAGTGTTGAAATTACTTGCAATGAGTATATTTATAAGGTATTTCTTAACTGTTCTGCATGTTTATTATCTATTATATGTTGTTTTGGGTTTTTATTTTTTCTTTCAGGTTATCCTTTTGGATAATAAATATAAAATTGAACATAAATACTAATTGATAATTATTTATAAGAAAATCAAATGATTTATGCGGATAACCCATTGCATGTAGAAATTGTTCAAACACTAGTCCCAGTAGCAAATGAGGTTCTAGAAGAAATTAGACTAGAAGTGAGGGCGGAAGAGGTTGTAGACCCAAAAAGAGAAGAAGCGGAACAACCAGAACCAAGATTAAAGAAAAAATGTGAAAAGATACTTGATTATATGTATATAGGATTTCTTATTCTTGTGTTGCTTGGATTTCTTGGAGGACTTATATTACTTTTAGTGTGGATGACTCAGCCAAATTTATTTGGAACACAACCGGAAAATTATTAACATTTTAATTATTATTTTAATTAATAGTTATTATGAAAAAAAATTGAAAAAAAATAAAAATCAATTACTTTTTTTACACTTCACCAGAATCCAGAGAATGGAAGACCAGTATGAAATTGCGGCGAGCATCAAGAATGTCTCGCAATACATTATCTTTTATATTATGCTATTTGGATGCTATTTGTGTCATCTAATGCAAGAATTTGCGACAGACACGAAGAAGCGTTCAACAAAGTTTTATGAGGCGCATTTGAAAAAGTGTGATTTTATCTATCGTGGCATCCGTATTACAACTGACAGACCAAGCGTTCGTCCCTGTTTTGAGACAATTTGCAAGGCGCCCAAGTTTCTAACTTGGTTGGACAACTTTCCGTTGGACAAGTTTGACCTTAGGTCAATTAATCTTACCGACGTTGACTGGTTTGGTTCAAGTTCAAATCCGGAGAAGCTTGGGTTTCTCAAGTTCAAGTGCGACGTTTACACCAAGTTGGGCGAGCCTCTTGACGGAATCGTCTTCTTGCGCGGGGACTGTGGTGCGGTACTCGTTATTGTTATAGACGAGTTCTGCAAGGAGCATGTTCTTCTGACGGAGCAACCCAGGGTCCCAACAGGTGGATACAAGGAGGAGATTGTGGCCGGTATGTTTGACGCGCGAAGCGGAAAGACAGTCATCAACAACGTTCTCAAAGAGGAGATTAAAGAGGAGACTGGTCTTGACTTGCACTTTAACAGTGCAAACTATGTGCATCTTGGAGAGTTCACATTGTCCGGAGGTGGAAGTGACGAGAAGGTGCATTTGGCAGTTTGGCACACTCAACTAGATACTAACAAGATTGCAGAGATGAAGATGACGCAATTTGGTGAGAAAGATTCAAATGAGAAGATTCGTCTCAAGTTTTACTCGGCCGAGACGTTTGACCAAGAACTCCCAAGGATTGCCGATGCCAAGACTTCGCTAGCTTGGCTACTTTACAAGAATATGCAAGCCTAAAATAAAAATAATTAAAAATTTATACAACTGTTTTATTTTATAAATTTTTATTTTACCGTTTAGTATTATTGTGTTTTTTATTTGTTATATGTTTAATTGTGTTTCTATTTTTATTCTTGCGGTTTCTTTTAGATGATTGATGTTTAATATTTCTTTTATTTTTTCTACTTCTAGCTCCACCTGCGTTGGGGTATTTTTTTCTCAATAATGCTAAGCGTCTTTTTTCTTGTTCTAATAAAGGATTAGTTTCACTTACATCATCTCGCCTTCCTCTTAAACTTCTTAATTCTGAAACTTCTTTAGCAGTTTTTCTTATTTCTTTTCCAAAGACGTCTTCTTCTTTCATGCCTTGCATTTCTTTTGCCCTAGATTCTGTTTCTGCCCTTTTTTCAGTTTTAATTCTTTCTTTTTCTTCAGATATTGCTGCAGTTTTTTGAGCTTTTTCAGCAAGTCTTGCAATAACGACCGGGTCAACTATAGCCTTTTTCTTTATTTCAGTCAATACTCTTGGAGTTTCATAATCTTCCCAATCATTGTAATTTGCCGTTTTATAGGGTTCATCCATAGATAATACGTCCAATGGTGGCTTTATCATTTTGTAATCAGTGTCAACCGATGTTCCTTGTATAGCAGGACCAACAACTTCGGGAGAAAATTCTTCTTTCGTTTGTCTATCAACCAAATTCTTTTTTTCTGTAATCTTTTTATATTGAAGTGAGCGTAAATATCTAACTCTATCTTCTTGAGTAATAGGCAATTCGCGTGTTACATAAACCAATTTTCCTCTAAGTTTATCTTTTCTAATATTGTTGTTATCTTCTGTTGATGAACCCCTAGAAACTAAAAGACTTCTAGAAGGTTTTTGATTTGCTGCGGTAAACATATAACCTGAAATTGCTTGTTGATTAACTCCAGAATCACCGTTCAATAAAATATAAATAGACCGGAATCCAGAAGGTCTGTCGCCTTGAATGCCAAATCTTAAAGCATTTCCGTGTTCATCATATGGAATAATTTTGTCTGGTTCGCTGACGCTCCTATAAATTGGGTCAATGCCATTCTCGGCAATAAACGTTTTAACTCTCTCTGGGAATTCATCGGTTGAATTGACATATCCACCCCATTGCATGCAAGCAAGACACTCTTGTAAGAAATCACCAAACGTTTTAATTGCAGTGGCGCTTAAGAGTTTGTTAAAGTTTAATGGGCTATATTGTGTGCGTCCATTTTCAAACCTATATATTTGCACATTTGACCACATTCTATCAATTTTTTCTCTCAAAAATTTTGCTCGCAATTCTGCATTAGTTATGTCAATACCTGCAGCCACAGCCGTATCCTCTTCGGTTGTCATGAAATATGTTTCTGTGTATATTTGTTTAATTTTGTCAACTATAGTTTTATAAACAACACTGGCCTTCAAATCGTGAGATTCTGCAACTTGTATTCCAATTGTTGAAATGTTAGCTACGTCATTTATCCCAGTAGAAGCATCAATGCAAGTTAAATCAAAGTCAATTTTGGCGTTTAATTGTTCATCAACACCAACGGTAGAATTGTAATTTAATACAACGCCACCAAATGATATTACTTTATCTGGAGTTCCAGTTTCTGGATTTTTAGACTCGCTTTCATATTTTAACTCAAAATGCGTTGTTCCAACTTCCTTGGGTTCTGATGCTTTATATTTGAGAGAACAATTAAACATGGCATCCATCATGGATACTGTTGGACAAAAGGTTCCTCTGGCTAAGTTACGATATAGACCAAATAAAGGCTGACACTGTTCAAACCAAGTTTTATAATCATTTCTCCATTCTTTAAGCCAATTTTCACCTTTTAATAATTCTTCATTATTTAATTTAACAACTTTTTCTATAAGATATTTTTTATTTTCGCAAGGTATTAGCTCAGTATTTCTAATAGTTTTTATGTCAAACTGGAGTTTCAAGAGTTCGTTGTATTCACTAATTTTAATTCTATTTTGTCTTTTTATACCGCTCAATGAAGTCACCCTAATTTCTAATGGAGACAATTTTGCAAGTATAGAGTCGCGTTGTTCTGTTATTTCTTCCAAAGCCTTGGGGAAATCCGCCATGTCTATAATAGACACTTCATCAACAATTTTTTGTATTTCATCTCTATCTTTTTTTGTGTATAATAGTTTTGAACCGTTAATATTGGCTGCAATGTTGGCGGCGTTGTTGATTACAAATTTAAATGCTGGTGCTGGGATATTATATTGAGTCCCTGTTCTATGCATTAAGATTTGATTGTATGTGAGCAACTCAAATAAAGTGTAAATGGTTTCAAATTCTGCGCCATGTGGAATATTAATTGCTGGGATTCTACTAGATTGTAAATTTTGCATTGTGTAGATGTTATTTTGATACATTTTCTTTAAATTCTTAAACACGATGGGCATTGCTGGGGCGCGACCCGGGTCAACAATTGCTGAATCTGGAAAGGATGATATTCCACTTTCTACAACAGGTTCTTGTGCGGCTGCTATAGGTTCTTCTGCAACTGCTATAGGTTCTTCTGCAACTGCTATAGGTTCTTCTGCGGGACCATCTTCATCACCAGGTTCAGTTCCTGCATGTCGCTGCGCTCTAGTTGGTTCGCCAGAGACTGAATATTCTTCGGGAATTTCTTCAGTTGTTTGTGGAGCAAGTGGTTTTGAAAAAGAATTTCCTCCTCCAAATAATTCTTCATCGTCGTCTTCTTCTCCCGATTCTTCTGCATATACAGGCTTTTCATCGTCAGTTATAGTTTCTAGTGCAGAAAAAATGCTTTCCGTGTCTGGTCCAATAGATGCTTCTGGGTCAGGATTATTTAAAGCATCATCATTTATTTTAGGTGGGGGTTTTGTTGTTTTTTGACCTTTAATAACAAAATAATGATTATAAAAAACATCTAAATAATTTTTTAATTGGTCGTCTATTTTAGCGCCAAATGTAAGGGTTTTAGCCGGAGACATTTCCATTAATAAGTTTTTCAATATAAGAATCTGCATAATTAAAAGCTCGTTATTAAAACTTCCACCCTTCCAAGGATTGTTTGGGTACAATGTCATTAATTTATCATAACTAATTAGGTCCATTTCTTTGTATCCAAATTTATAGATAGTTCCATCTTCTTTTGAATATCCTTCTATCCCTGAAAAAATTTTATCCCAAACTCCCAATTTAACAAACATTCCGCGAGCTAGAGTGGTAAGCAAGTTATTGTGTGTAATAAATATAGATTCGGTTCCAAGATATATCTTTCTTTCTGGTCTTGCGTAATATGCAGAAACCCCTTCTGGATAACCTCTAATTTCCACAGGACCAGTTCTATCTAAAACCATATATGGTGGTTGAGGCGCCATTTCTTCTTCTTCGCCTTCTTCTTCATCTTGACCTCCGGTTTGTTTTTGTAAAGCGGCATTAAAGTCTTCTACGCTTTCACAGTTTAAGAATAGCATATAATAAATAATAAATTGTTTTGTAACCAAGTCAGAGTTAAGAATTGTTAATGAATCTAATTTAAGTTCTGTGTTTGTTTTACTAAAAACGGAAACAAAAGCCAAGCGTAAAATAGCAAATATTTCACTAAAAAAACTATATTCCATTGACATATCGCTTGGGGTTAAGCTAGATTTTTTAAAATCTGCTGCGATACAATCAATAGAACATAAAATAGAGTTAAACATAACAAGGGTTTTCATTTCTTCACTTTTAACATCTAATTCAGGTTTTAACATAGAGAGAAATTCTGGTGATTCTTCGTCACAATTGCTCCCTAAATACGTAACAATAAAAGTATTTAAACTGGAATGAAACCCTAAAAAGTCGGCATTTCCCAAAAAATTATTTATTAAAGATGTGTATATTTCACTTGACGTAAAAGCCGAGTTAAGTGGGTATGTTAAAGAAGAATCATAATCTTTATCTTCGTTTGAAATTGTTGTGGGACTATAATCACTCGTCAAAGTATTTTCTATTTCTGGTTTTAATTTAAATTTTTTTGAATCATCTTCTATTTTTATTGTAGAATCATCATCGTCCTCGTCGGGTTCTCCTTCAATTTGAACTTGTAATGGTTTCATTTTAATGTCACCAACCTCTTTTCCTCCACGTTGAATGGAAACTTCCATTGAATTATCGTGAAAATATTCCAAGTAAGAATGAGGTTTTGAGTATGGTTCTGCGGGAACATCTTCAAATTTTGAGTCGTCGTATAACTCGGGGTCGCCGTAAGTGCCACTTTCATATTGAAAAATTTTAAAAACTGGGTTTTTAATGCCAATATTAAGACTTTGTAGTAATCCATAAGAGTCGCCTTTTACAACTCTTTTGTGCATACTACTTAAATTATAATCGTGAACAAAGTCGTGTAAAAAGTTGCTTAAACATAATAAAATCATATCTTCTTCTCGTTTAAAAGGGACAACAATTTTTTTGACACCATCTGGTCCAAAGTTTTGCACTGCTTTTAAATCAACCTTATATATACTTTGAGAGCGAGGGGTACTACTTTCTGCTAAAATTGGTTCTGATGACATAAATACTCTTATATTATTCCTATAAAATATAATAAAATTTATAATTTAAAACCGGTTAAGTTCGGGATAATATTATAAAAACAATATAAAGACACACCGCATATTAGAGTATAATGTCAAGTGAACAACCCGTTGGAACATCCCCACTCGTTACACCCTCCGTGCGTCTAGTAGGACGCGTCAAGTGGTTTAACAACAAGGCTGGTTATGGTTTTATTACAGTCTCAGATGGAGACCGTGCAGGTTCAGATATTTTTGTTCATCACAGTGGAGTTGTGGTGGGCAACGAGCAATACAAGTATTTGGTTCAGGGAGAGTATGTCAGTTTTAGACTTGACCACACTCCCGGTGGAAAGCACGAGTATCAAGCTGGAGAAGTGAGTGGTATTAATGGTGGTAAGCTCATGTGCGAGACTCGCCGCGAGTTTAGGCAAACGCGCGTTAGTTACGGTAAGTCTTCTGATGATGCGGAGGAGCAGACCGAGGAGGTTAATCCCCCTCGTTCAGCTAGGCCTCCTCGCGCAGAGGGAGCGCCTCGTGCGCGCGGTTCTGGCCCTCGCGAGGGAAGTGAGTGGACTATGGTGAAGGATGGACGTGCAAATAAGCCGTCGCAGGATAAGCCAGTTGCTGGTGGTCGCGGGCGTGGAAGGCCTCCTCGTTCTAAGCAGGACGCTTAAATATAAAAAATATAATTAAAAATTTTATTTGTTTTTATTTTTCATAACAAATAAAATTAAAATACTTATTTAGAATATAATGGACCAAAGCAGTTCTTCTGAAATTGCAGATAGTGCTAGTTATTCTGCCGAATATGGCCCTACTACCGGAGTGACAAGAATGGGTGGAAGAAGACATCGCAGTTCTGAACGCGCTGGACAATTTATGCACATGAGCTCTCGTGCTGGTGGAAGACGCCGCAAAATGCGCAAGACAAGAAAGGGTCGCAAAGCAAGAAAAACAAACAGACGCCGTTAGATTTATTTTATCTTTAATAAACTATTAAAAATAAAAACATTTAAAGTCACCTAGATAATATGTAATATCAATGGATACATCAAATGAGCAACATGTAGAGCCGCAAGAGTCGTTGGAAATTTCTATGGCGGAAAAATTTGAAACTATTATTAATAGTCTTTCCACATTTAAAAACCAAATTTCGTTGATTCAACAACAACTGCGGGTAGTTGAAAAGTCCTTAAAGAAAGAATTTAAACAATTAAAGAAAGATGCAGATAAGAATAAAAATAAAGGTAACAAGAAACCATCTGGATTTGCAACTCCATCAAAGATAACTAACGAGTTGTGCGAATTTATGAATGCTGAAAATGGAAGCAAAATAGCCAGAACGGTAGTTACAAAGACTTTGATTGAGTATATCAAAAAGAATAAGCTAGAAAACAATGAAAACAGCCAGATAATTCATCCAGACCAAAAACTAAAAACATTGCTGGGCATTACTGAAAACGACAAATTGACATATTTTACGCTTCAAAAGCACATGAATAAACACTTTATAAAAAATGAAAACCAGTCAGTTGAGGCGTCTAGTTAGAATCAATCTTAGTGTATTTAATAATATCATATAACTCTGTAGTTTTTGCGCATTCACTATTAAAATCTTTATCATTGTCCATATCTCTTGAAAAATGTAAATCACATTCATAATTGTTTTTAATTTTTGTTACCCACACCGTAGAACAAAACGGAATAAAAGTCTTGTATATTTGTTCTCCTCCAATATAAAATATTTTGAAATGCTTATTTAAAAAATAGAATCTGTTAGCATATTCATTTGAGTTTCTTGTGATATCCAAATGAATGTTTTCATTGTCAGTAAAAATGAGATTTTGATATTCTGAACTGTATTTAAACCATAATTCTGGTTTTCTAGTTATAACAATGTTTAATCTATCTTTTAGAGGGTGATAATTTAGAGACACAAATGTATTTTTCCCCATAATAACAACATTTTTTAAAGTCGTATTCTTAAAAAATCTCATATCTTCTGGTATATTCCAAGGAATGGAACCATTTTTAGAAATACCTTTGTTAATGTCATACGCCACAATAGCTTCCATTTTCATTTATACTATAAATATATAATTAGTTTAAACCATTGTTTCAATTATGTTAGTAAGTTATATAATGACTCAAATGGATTATAACAATACAGATTGTTACAATAGAATGAAACATGTAAATGAATGTTTGGGAATTAGTGATGATTTTAGCATTGAAAAAAACAAAAATATCGTATTTGTATACACGCCTCCTAAAGTAGGGTCAACAACTCTAGTATCGTCTATTAGACTGAATGCTTGCGGAAAATTTACTGTATTGCATTTACATAATGAAATTATGTTAAAAGTGTTATACAAAATAACAGACGTTACCGTTTTGGATATAATTAAATTTAATAAATTCTTAGGAAAAACGGTTATAGTTATAGATATTTATAGAAGTCCAATAGAGCAAAAAATATCAACCTTTTTTGAAAATATTCATTCCTTACATTTTAATTCGTCTATAGAGGTTTTAAATACTTTTGAGATTAGTAGAATAATCAAACGTTTTAATCAAGTTTTTCCTTATTTACAAACAAATGACCATTTTAGAACAAAATATAGTGTCCCATTCCCTGAACAATTTGATTTTACAAATAAATATATACACGCAGACGTTGATGGAATTAATTATTTTAAGTTGCGTTTAAAAGATTCTCATGAATGGAAAACAATTCTAAAAAAGGTTCTCAATATAAATGTTGAAATATATATTGCAAAGGATTATGAAACAAGTAAAAAACCAATAAATCAAATTTTTTCATTATTTAACCAGTATTATGAAATCCCTTCAAATTTATTTAATCTTATAGAAGGCGATGAAAGTTTAAAGTATTATTATACAGATTTTGAGAGAACTCAATATTTGAACACATGGATAAGTAAAATGAATAGTACAGAATTTACACCTTTTAGTCCAGATGAATACGCATTTTACATGGACATTGCTTTAGATAATCAATATATAAGCGAGATTCAACACGACCATTATATAGATTTGGGTTGTTTGTGCATGGGATGTTGCAGAAAAAGGGGGAGAATGTTAATAAAAATTAAAAATGGAGAAGCAGTTGATGAAAAAATAGACCATTATGAAGCGGTTGGAGAATATTTAAAGATGAAAGCAAGACACGTTCCTGTTTATACTGTGCGAACAGGTCCAAGGAATAATGTTTTTAGGAGAAAAATGGGTACTTTGTATGGATAAGGAGGGGGTGTGGGGGAACCTAGGTTCCCCACCAAAAGGAAAAAAGGTTTAGAAAAATTTTTTGTGAGGTGTAAAAAAAAATTGAAAACTAAAGTGGTGGTTAGGGTGGGTAAGTAAAGCGAAAGAAGTAATATCAAAAATGATGGAAGTAATG
>Ga0114962_10000148_pt1 | contig 60226 bp, 54 predicted proteins | sample C_130820_MF_Meta_FD_87017 | JGI IMG/M metagenome (GOLD analysis project Ga0114962, IMG submission 87017) | Freshwater microbial communities from Lake Croche, Canada to study carbon cycling - C_130820_MF_MetaG | ecosystem: Environmental > Aquatic > Freshwater > Lake | place: Lake Croche, Canada... | reverse complement strand
GTTAGGATATTCGCCGCGGCGAACGGAACAATAGCGTGTTGAAAATATTTAATTCATTAACAACCACTTACCAACTATTTTCAACTTTTTTTCGGCCAAGTTGTGATTTTTTAGGGAGTTAGGACAATAGTATGTGAATTGGTCAACTTTAGAGTAAAGTATATTTTTTAGACCATTCTAAAATCGTTCTGTAATTAGAGAACGGCTACAGAACGCCTAATGAACTATAAGATAGACACTTACATCCATCGTTCGCCGTTCTGTAACAAAAAAAATCGCACATCATAACTTGTTCATTATCAGCAAAAGTCCCATAGGGCCGCCATTATGGTAGAAAAAAATTAATGTATTGTAGGGGCAACCCTTGCGGTTGCCCTCTGTAGAGACGCGATGCCTCGCGTCTCACTAAACAACTACCTTATAGGAAAAACAGAATCCGTGCAATCTGTGTAATCTTTATAATCAGCGGTTCAGACAACCAAATAAAATCGTAACCTTAGGTGACAAAAAGGTTACAGTTAGGTTACACTTAAAACATTATAAATCAATTATTTAAATCACTGTAACCTGTAACCTAACAAAAAAAAATTCGCACATCATAACTCGTTGATTACCTGTCTGCCTTTGGCATGGTCAACAAATCTCCCATAGGGACGACATGTTTATAGCAAATCTTAAATCTTAGAATCTATAAAATTAATTCATCAAATAAAACTTCGATTTTGTAATACCTCTACTTCTTCAAAATCAAGACTTTTCTAATAGATGGGGTGCAGGTAAAGATGCCGACACCTCCGTTGACGTTGGATTCTATAAAGGCTGGGCTGGGAACTATATTAAGAATTTAAATACCTTAACTAGCCTTATCGATTAAATTGACCTAATTTTGAAGCTCAATTTATATATTATATGCAATATTACTTAAAAACATGGTCCATTATGCTGTTGAGCTTAGTGGTATTAACTTCATCTTACGCAAAAGGCGGATATCAAATCAAGAAAAGCTTTCCGGTTCCTGGCATTGCAAAATGGGATTATATTGCCCTTTGCAATAGCAATGATAACCTTTATCTATCCCACGGAACTAAGGTCAACATTCTTAATAAGAATACCGGCGCTTACATTGGGATCATTGATAGTACGGAAGGCGTTCACGGGATATGCTTTGATGAAAAAACCAACCAGGGATATACCAGTAATGGTAAAGCGAATTCCTTGACGGTATTTAACTTAAAAACCAATGCAGTTATTACGACCATTGCAGTTGGGAAAAATCCTGATTACATATTTTATGATAAGGAATCAGAAAAAGTGTATGTTGGTAACGGAAAGGACAATTCCTTATCCATTATTGACCCATCTAAAAACGTAGTAATTAAAACGGTTGATGTAGGTGGTAAACCAGAGGCGGCAGTTTCTGGGATGAATGGCAAGATTTACATCAACGTAGAAGATAAAAATGAGGTGGTGGTTTTAAACTCCAAAACATTTGAAATCGAAAATCATTTTAAAGTCGGTACTGGGGATGAACCAGCTGGACTGGCAATAGATGTATCCACTAAAAGATTATTTATAGGATGCGGAAATAAGTTAATGGTGGTGATGGATGCTACCAATGGAAAGGTCATTAAAGAAGTTCCGATTGGGGATGGATGTGATGGCGTTGGTTTTGACGAAAAAAACAAAATCGTGTATTGTTCTAATGGCGAAGGGACACTATCCGCTATAGAAGAGAAATCGGCAGATGACTATAAGTTCCTAGAAAATATTGAAACCAAAAAAGGCGCTAGAACTCTAGTAGTGGATTCCAAAACCGGAATAATCTATTTACCGGCTTCTGAACAAGAAGAGAAAAAACCAGGTGAAAAAAGAGCAAAAGGGAAAGAAGGGACTTTCCAAGTGCTTGTAGTAGGTAAATAAGAAGGATATTATAGAATATTGATGGAGGCTAAGGTGCTCTAATCAAAAAAGTTAATTACCTCTAATTTGTTAATTTTGTAACAAATTAGAGGTTTTAAACTTTTATAGGTCAAGTACAAAGGTATGGTCACAGACATAAGAGAAATTAACGAGAAGATTCAGCGCGAAAGTGCGTTTTTGGATATTTTGACAATGGAAGTATCCAAACACATCATTGGGCAAAAGGCAATGCTCAATAATTTATTGATTGGGTTGCTATCTAATGGACACATTTTATTAGAAGGTGTTCCAGGACTTGCAAAAACACTTGCCATTAAAACATTGGCTTCCGCGGTGGATGCTAAATTTAGCAGGATTCAGTTTACACCTGATTTGCTTCCTGCCGACATCATCGGGACAATGATTTACAACATGCCGACCAATGAATATAAAGTCCGTAAAGGGCCTGTATTTGCAAATTTTGTATTAGCAGATGAAATCAACCGTGCCCCAGCAAAAGTTCAATCTGCTTTACTTGAGGCGATGCAGGAGCGTCAGGTAACTATTGGGGATACCTCATATAAATTAGAAGAGCCTTTTCTTGTATTGGCAACTCAAAACCCTTTAGAGCAAGAAGGAACTTATCCGCTTCCAGAAGCTCAATTAGACAGGTTTTTGATGAAAGTGGTGATTGGATATCCTACCAAAGAGGAGGAAAAAATCATTTTACGTAATACCGTTAATGACTTATTTGTCAAAGTGAGTCAGGTCATCAAAGCGGAAGATATTACCAGAGCCCGTCAAGTGATTAAGGAGGTCTATATGGATGAAAAAATTGAGCAATATATTATTGATATTGTATTTGCTACAAGATTTCCTAAAGACTATCAATTAAATAACTTAAGTAATATGATTACTTTTGGAGGGTCACCTAGGGCGTCGATTTCCTTAGCTTCAGCAGCAAAAGCTTATGCCTTTATTAAACATAGAGGATATGTGATTCCTGAGGACGTCAGAGCAGTTGCTTTTGATGTTTTAAGACATAGAATCGGAATCAGTTATGAGGCAGAGGCAGAAAACATCACTCAGGACGACATCATTGCTGAAATATTAAATAAAGTAGAAGTTCCTTAAAATTAAAAATCCGATTTTTTTAATATTCATTTTTATTAAAAATTGCTTTGGAAAGAAAAGGTGTCTCTCATAAAATAAAGGACGAAAAAGCGACAACCGAGCTCCTTAAAAAAATCCGTAAGATTGAAATTAAGGCGCGTGGTTTAAGTGATAACGTTTTTAGTGGTCAATATCATTCCGCTTTTAAAGGTAAAGGAATGAGTTTTGCGGAGGTACGTCAATATAATTTTGGGGACGATGTCCGTAATATAGATTGGAATGTCACTGCGCGTTACAATGATACATTTGTCAAAACCTATGAGGAGGAGCGTGAGCTCACCGTCATGATTGTTATGGACGTGAGCGGAAGTGAATTTACAGGATTAAATATCCAAAAAAAATCAGAATATGCCACTGAAATTGCTGCAATGATGGCTTTCAGTGCAATTAAAAATAATGATAAAGTAGGATTAATTTTATTTTCCTCTAAAATTGAATTATTTATTCCGCCTAAAAAAGGAAGAACGCACACCTTGAGGTTAATTAGAGAAATGTTGACTTATCAACCGGAGGAAAAAGGAACGGACATTACGCTGGCTTATCAATATTTGTATAATGTCATAAAAAGGAAATGCACTACTTTTATCATTTCCGATTTTAAGGCAGATAATTATGCCGATGCATTAAAGCAAGTCAAAAAAAGACACGATTTAATTAATATAAAGGTTCAATCTCAAATTGATAAGGAATTACCTAAAGGAGGTCTCATCCACGCAATAGATCCTGAAACAGGAATTAAAACATGGATAGATACTTCAGATAAGAAAATAAGGGAGGTTTATCAAAATATTCAAAAAACGCAAGAGGAATATTTTACTCGTGCAAATTCTAAATCAGGTGTGGACAGTATAGAATTGATGGTCGGAGAAAATTATATTTCAAAAATCAGAGGATTTTTTAAGAAAAGAGGACAATTAAAATAAAATGAAAAGACTAATTCCATATCTATTATTTTTTTCTATTCTATTTTGTGGATTAAATGCCTACTCTTTAGGTAATTTGACCGTAAAAGTAAGTCCTGATTCATTAAAAAATACTTATTTAATTGGGGATAGGATTCCATTAACAATAACTATTTCAACGGAAAAGGGCTCAAAAATAAATACGCCTCCTTTTCCTAGTAATTCTAAAATAAAAATATTGGATTCCATTAAATCCGATACCTTAAAGAGTGATGCCAATCAACTAATCATTAAGCAAAGAATGTCCGTATCGGCTTATGATAGTGGCGCTTTTTATTTCCCTTCCTTGGAGTACACTGCCATTGATGGAAGCAATAAAACATCCAATTACATTACTGATAGCTTTGCACTAGCTTTCCGCACTATTGATGTAGATACAACTGTTGCTATAAAACCAATTAAAGGTCCAATACAGGTTGGATGGTCCATCCTAGATTATCTCAATCAAATATTAATTGGCTTAGGACTTGCGGCTTTAATCGCTTTCTTAATATATTATATTAGAAAAAGAATTAAAAACAAACCTAAGGAAATTATTCCTGAAATAATTGATACAAGGACTCCAAAACAAAAAGCATCAGATAGATTAATGGAAATCGATTCTATGCTGTTGTGGCAAAACGGAAAGTTCAAACAATATTATACGGACGTTACCGATTGTTTAAGGGAATACATCCATGCCCAATATGGAGTGGATACATTAGAGATGACGACTGGTCAAATGCTGAAAGCTTTACGTACCAAATTGACCAAAAATCAATTGAATGCTTTACAACCGATATTAGAATCGGCAGATTTGGTCAAATTTGCTAAATATACGCCGATTGATGTGGAATGTACAGGATTAATGGATGATGCTAAAACTTGGTTAAGTAAAGAAGGAGCGGATTAGAAATCGACTTTCCAAATTTCACAGGCCAATTGTGCAAGAGGGTCTTGCACAAATAATTCAAAGTATCCGCAAGGATTTCAAAAACTAATCGTCTATCACTACATAACAAATCAGAAAGATAAATATTATGCTTAAAAGAATCGTTTATTCCCTATTATTGGTAGGATTGGTTTCCTTAATTGGATGTGAGAAGGACTCTACTACCTCTTCTAATACAAACAATAGTTCCACTACTGCAACTACTACAACTACTTCAACTACAAGTACTACGGCTTCCACTGACCCATTAGCGATCTATAAAATGTTGTATGGAGCAACGTCAGTAAGTCAAAGCGGAGATAATGTGGTGATTAAATGTACAGGAGTACCAGATCACAAAAGTCCTTATTTTAAAGGGACACAATGGGAATCCACCAAATATGAATCTGATACTATGAAAAGCTTTAAACAGAATCCAAATACTATCAGCTCTTTTAGCATGACATTTACCATTCCTATGAACCCTAAGGAAGCAAGTACAAAAGCTGCGACTCCGCTTGGACCTATTGGAGTTGCATTGAATGGAGTTCCGTTTTTTAATCAATATGCAGCCATGAGAGCCGCTTTAACCAATGAAATTTACGGATTCGATCAATATAATGGGCATCCACAACAACAAGGACAATATCATTATCATATTGAGCCAGTCTTTTTAACTGCAATGAAAGGGAAATCAGCATTAATGGGCTTTTTATTGGACGGTTTTCCAGTTTATGGTCCATTAGAAAATGGAAAAACATTGGTTTCTTCTGATTTAGACGCTTATCACGGACATTCAGGTCCTACTAAAGAATATCCATCTGGAATTTATCATTATCACCTTACTGCTGATAATCCATATTTGAATGGAAATGGATTTTTTGGAACTGCTGGGACAGTTACTTACTAATTTAGGTTTAAAGGTATCAAACATAGGTTAATAGTTTTTTTATTGTTCTTATCCCTGAATGGATTTGCCCAAAATAAAGCGATTCCATTTGGGGATTTAGATTTTAGAAAAGATGGATTGGTTTATTTTAAAAATCAATTATTTACAGGAAAAGGATATCAATTAGCCAATAATAAAAAAGATACTTTAGGTATTCAATCCTTTAATAGTGGATTGGAGGATGGATATTTGATTCAGTATTCAGTAAAGAATCCTAAGTTTATTATATTAAAAAGATATTTCAGAAATGGACAGAAAGAGGGTATCCACTATGCTTATTTTGACAATGGAGCCCCAAAATTTTTGTATCAATTTAAAAAAGGAGCATATCAAGGAACCCAAAGGGAATGGTTTGAAAATGGTCAAATGGCTCAAAAGATGCACTATTTAAATGGTAGAGAAGAAGGAATGATTCAAGTTTGGGACAGGTCTGGTAAATTGATCATCAATTATTATTATAAAAATGGAAGAAATTATGGAAACATTGGCAAAAAGAATTGTATGTCAGCTTGGCATAATCGTTAGTATTTGTATTTTACTTGGTTGTGATAATGCTTCAAATAAAGTTATTCCTAAAAAAGAAGTTTTGAACTTTAAACTTCCTTTTTATAATAGTGCCGATTTTACACCTAAGTGGATTCATTCTAAAGCCGAAATGGATAGTATCCATACCATTCCTTCTTTTGAATTTATTGACCAAGACAATAATAAAATAAATAAAGAATCCGTTAAAGGAAAAATATACTTGGTCAACTTTTTTTATACGGAATGTAGTGGAATCTGTCCTATGATGACCAGTACGTTAAAGATTATAGATGATACTTTCAAGAACAATCCTAACCTAATGATACTGTCCACCTCCGTAACGCCAGAAATCGACCAACCGGAAATATTAAAAAGATATAAATTAAATAATAAAATAACCAATCCGAATTGGCATTTTTTAACAGGGAAGAAAAATCAAATTTATTCCCTTGCCCGTAAAGGATATTTTATTGAGGAGGAAATTGGACTTAATAAAGATTCCTCTGAGTTTTTACATACAGAACACGTCCTCCTAATTGATCAGGGAGGTCATATTAGAGGAATTTATAATGGGACGCTTCAATTAGAGGCTCAAAGAATGATAGCCGATATAAGGGAGTTGTAGGAATGAAAGTCTAAATTGTGAGGTTATTTTGATTCAGTTTAAAAAATCTGTGGTAAAAGGGTGGATTTAATGATTTCAAAATCTATTAATTTTAGCCATGGAGACCCATAATGCAAATACCAATATATTTGCGTACCTTTGCGGAATATTTCAACGTTATTTAAACAATAACCTAAAGGTCAAACTTTGGTGAAATTACTGGACTGGACATAATAAAATGCTTTGTCCAGACTAGTAAAAATTATGCAAAGTTTCAAAGATTTAGGGTTAATTCCTGAAATCCTAAGTGCCTTAGAGGTGCAAGGATATTCCACTCCAACGCCTATTCAGGCACAAACGATTCCGATTATTTTAGAAGGGAAGGACATTATTGCTTGTGCTCAGACGGGGACAGGTAAAACCGCTGCTTTTGCGTTGCCCGTGCTTCAGCTATTAAATGAGGTGGTTAAAAATGATACTGGAACGCCTAAAATCAAATGCTTGATTTTGACTCCAACACGTGAATTGGCTGTACAGATTGAGGAGAACTTTAAGCTATATGGTCAGCATTTAAAGATGTATAGTTCCGTTATTTTTGGTGGGGTAAATCAAAAAGGTCAAGCGGATGAATTGAATAAAGGCGTGGATGTGCTTATTGCTACTCCGGGTAGATTATTGGATTTAATGAAGCAAGGGATTGTTAATTTAGGTCATTTACAAATCCTGATACTTGACGAGGCAGACCGTATGTTGGATATGGGCTTTATTACTGATGTTAGAAGAATCATTTCTAAGGTTCCTAAAAAACGTCAGACCTTGCTTTTCTCTGCTACCATGCCTGCTGAAATCAGAACTTTGGCTCAGGAGATTTTGGATCATCCTGAAAGAGTGGAGGTGACTCCTATATCTTCTACCGCTGATACGATTCAACAGAGCTTGTATTACGTTACTAAGGCAAATAAAAAGAATCTGTTAATTGATATATTGTCTGGTAAAGAAGGTAACCTCGACATTAAAACGGCACTTATTTTTACAAAAACCAAACATGGTGCAGACAAGCTTACTAAGGATTTAACCGCAGCAGGTATTTCCGCCAGAGCTATTCACGGGAATAAATCTCAAAATGCAAGACAATTAGCACTAAATAGCTTTAAGGAAGGTAGTTTAAGAGTATTAATCGCCACGGACATTGCAGCTAGAGGGATTGATATTGATGAGTTACAACACGTCATCAATTATGAATTACCTAATATTCCGGAAACTTATGTTCATAGAATTGGACGAACTGGACGTGCCGGAAATAGTGGTAATTCCATTAGTTTTTGTGATTCAGAGGAAATGTTTGATTTAAGGGATATTGAAAAATTGATTAAGAAATCGATTCCTGTGGTTACAGGTCATGGATATCCGATGTCTAAAGATGATATGATCCCGCGTAAACCTGCACCTAAGGTTCAACAACAAAGGTCTCCTAGAAAGGATGCACCAAAACAAGGTTCAGTACCGAATGGATTCAGAGCACCTAAAGGAAGTTCAGGAAACTCTAATGCTAAACCAGGAGTTAATTCTTCGTTTTCAAAAAAACCTTCATTTGGAGGCGGTTCTTCCCCGAAAGGGAACAACTACAACGCGAATAGCAAAGGAAAGAGAGGTTAGTGGTGGTTGGGGGGAGATTTTTATAATCCTGCCGTCCTAAAGAGATTTGAATATAGCAAATTATGTGCTTCTTTACTGCTATAACTACATTAGAGTTGGTTGTTTTGTTATGTCGCTTCGACACTATGCCCTTCGTTAAACTCAGGACAAGCTCAGCGACCGCAAAGCGGTTAAATGTCTTCTAATTGATTATCAATTTTTCGATCAAAAGTTTGCAACTATGGCGATTTTTGGAAAATTTGTTTATTGTATTTGTTGGAATCCAATTTCTAAAACAAACTGCCGGTATGCGGTGGATGATATGGTTTTATTGTTTCAGGATTTAATGCATTAAATCCTTTTTTTAATAAATTATTTTTTACCTCATGGGTTTTAAGATGATTTATTGCATATTCCTTGGAATGGTTTAATAATTCCGATTGGTTGGTGGATGGATTTAACCAATCAAATTCTAGGTTAGGAGGTAGAATAAAGGGGAATCTATCGCAGTGGGTTGGATATCCCCTAAAATTAAAATACTGATTATTTTCTATAGTGATTACAGAAAAAGAGGACATTTTATTGTTATTTTCTGGATTTGTCCAATCTGACCAAATGCCTGCAATTGAAAATATATTTTGGTCTTTTAAATAAAAATAATGCGGAATTTTTTCCTTTTGATAATCAAAAAACTCAAAAAATCCGTTGACAGGAATAATACAATGTTGATGTTGTACATCCTTAAAAGAAGGTTTGGTTTGGATGGTTTCAATCCGGGCGTTGAGGGTGAAGTTTTGTTTTTCCTTTGCCTGGTTTGAATCCTTGGCCCAGATTGGGATCAATCCCCAAGTGACAAGTTCAAAACTTGTTGGATTATTGTCTTTTATGATTGGTAATTGAGGGTGGATGAATCCGTTAATGTGGTAACTACCTGTAAAGAGTCCAATTCCGGTGGTATTTATCCCAGCAAACCGTTTGATAATGGCTTTGTTTTCCTCTAAAAAAGCTACGCTATAACACATGGACAATTATGAGGTAAAATTAATCAAAGAATGCGAATTAAAATAATAGATTAATTAAAATAAAAAAGCCATTTTATTATTTCAATAATAAAATGGCTTTTTAAAAAACTATTCTTAAATTGGATTACAACATAATCTGTTGTTTGTCCATCATTTTTTTAAGATTGATTAAGGCATAACGCATCCGTCCTAAAGCGGTATTGACGTTTGTGCCGGTGATTTCTGCAATTTCTTTAAATGATAGCTCACCATAATGACGCAATACAAGAACTTCTTTTTGTTCATCTGGAAGTTTTTCAATTAAAGATTTGACAAAATCGTCCATTTCTGTACGACAAATAGATTCCTCTATGTTGTCGTCTGCAAATTTGAGGGAGGAGAGTAAATCTTCCTCTCCATCGGAATCTGTGATTTTAGGCATCCGAGCAGTTTTGCGGAAATAGTCCAAGACTAAGTTTTTTGCTATTCGTAATGCCCATCCTAGAAACTTTCCGTTTTCTACATAGTATCCTTTGCGTAAAGCTTGGATAATTTTGATGAAAGTGTCTTGGAAAATGTCTTCAGCTAATACTCTGTCTTTAGTAAGTAGCAGAATGGAAGTGAAGATTTTTTGTTGATGGCGTTCAATCAACAGACGGAGACTATCCTCTTGACCTGATACATAAGATTTGATGAGTTGTTCATCACTGATACTTTGGTTAAACATACAGCAGTTGGCTTGAAAATTTTAGTGATGTAGAACTTCATTCTATAGGCTTATGTATTATACTTTTGTACTCTTTGTACTTTTATGGTTAATTGGTTAGTAGAAAATTTTAATTTGATACCGCTAATATACACCATAATTTCAGATTCGGTACAAAATATTTAAAATATTTTTAGAATAATGCATCCAGACGACTTAGCCAAACTGTCCCATAAAGAATTCATACTTGTAAAAAATGCACGCCAAAATAATTTGAAGGGAGTTTCCTTGGCGATTCCACAAAGGAAAATGGTGGTCATCACTGGGGTCAGTGGAAGCGGAAAATCTTCCTTGGCTTTTGATACTTTGTATGCAGAAGGGCAAAGGAGATATGTGGAATCCTTGTCGTCCTATATTAGGCAATTTATGGGCAAGGTCAATAAACCTAAGGTGGATTACATAAAAGGATTAAGTCCTGCTATTGCGATTCAACAAAAGGTAAATACGACCAATCCTAGATCAACAGTAGGTACCACTACGGAAATTTATGACTACATGAAGCTCCTTTTTAGTAGAATAGGACAAACCTACTCTCCGATTTCTGGGGAAGTGGTACAAAGACATTCCGTTGAAGATGTAGTTGATTTTGTTCAGAATCTAAAAGTTGGGACTAAGGTGCAAATCATTGCTCCTTTGGTAAAGAATGAATCCCGTACGTGGAAGGAGGAGCTCAATATATTGCTTCAAAAAGGATTCTCCAGGGTTATTATTGATAATGAAAATGTTCAAATTGAACATTTGATCCGTTTTTTTGAAACTGGGGAAATTGAACCTGAAATCAAATCTGTTGCTAAAAAATCCGAGAAATTATTAAATGAAGGATTCCTATTAATAGACAGGATTTCTGCTAATAAAGACGATGATAATAATAGGAGTAGAATAGCAGATTCCGTTCAGACTGCTTTTTTTGAAGGTCACGGTCAGTGTTTTATTGATCAAATCACGGAAAATGGTAGCATTAAACATTCCTTTAATGACCGTTTTGAGTTAGACGGAATGAATTTTGAACTTCCTTCAGTCAATTTGTTTAGTTTTAATAATCCTTATGGAACTTGCCCTAAATGTGAAGGTTTTGGGGAGGTAATTGGAATCGACCAATCTAAAGTGATTCCAGACCCTAATTTGTCCGTATTTGACGATGCGGTAGTGCCATGGAAAGGGGAGGCTCATCAACATTGGAAAGGTAATTTCTTAAAAAAAGCTTCCAAATTCGATTTCCCAATACATCGTTCAGTTAATTTGCTGACAAAGGAGGAAAAAGATTTCCTTTGGAAGGGTAATAAGGAGGTTGAGGGAATCAATGACTTTTTTGCTCATGCAGAGGCAAAAACTTATCAAATTCAGTACAGAATACTTTTAAGCCGATACAAAGGAAAAACCTTTTGTCCTGAATGCGAAGGTACTAGATTAAGAAAAGAGGCTACCTATGTTAAAATTAACGGATTTGCGATTACTGATTTGGTCAATTTGCCTTGTAAGGATTTGTTAAAATGGTTTCAGGACATCAAATTAAATCCTAAAGATACCAAAATTGCGGAACGACTCCTCTTGGAGGTAGTGAATCGACTTTTATTTCTCAATGAAGTGGGTTTAGGATATTTGACCATTAATCGATCTTCTAAAACTTTGAGCGGGGGAGAGTCCCAACGTATCCAATTGGTGACGAGTTTGGGAAGTACATTGACGGGATCATTATATATTTTAGATGAGCCTTCCATTGGATTACATTCCAAGGACACGGAGCGTTTAATTGAAATATTAAAAAGACTTCAAGCCTTAGGAAACTCAGTCATCATTGTTGAACATGACGAGGACGTTATAAAAAGTGCGGATCAAATCATTGATGTTGGACCTTATGCAGGGACTTTAGGAGGAGAAATCATCTTCCAAGGGACTTTAAAGGAAATCCTAAAATCGAAAGAATCCTTGACAGGTAAGTATTTGACCGGCGTAGAGGAAGTGCCTATTCCATTGGTAAGGAGGTCAAATAAACCGTTCTTAAAGCTGAATAACGCTTACAAGAACAATTTAAAGGATGTATCTATAAATATCCCGATTGGGGCCATGACGGTGGTTACAGGCGTATCTGGGTCTGGTAAATCGACTTTAGTAAGAGACGTTTTATATCCTATGCTACAACTCAAATTAGAAGGACGTCCTGATATGTCTTCGGCTACAAAATTGGCAGGAGCAATGGATAGAATAAAAAGGGTGGAATATGTAGATCAGAATCCGATAGGTAAGTCTTCGAGGTCTAATCCGGTGACTTACTTAAAAGCTTTTGACTCTATTAGGGAATTATATTCCAGCCAACCCTTAGCCAAAGCCAGAGGATACACTCCAGGTAATTTCAGTTTTAATGTGGAAGGCGGACGATGTGAAATTTGTAAAGGAGAAGGCATCCAAACGGTAGAAATGCAATTTATGGCAGATATTCAAGTTCTGTGTGAAAGTTGCGGAGGGAAACGTTATAAAGTAGAAATCCAAGAAGTTTTATATAAAGAAAAGTCGATTTCTGATGTATTGGAAATGACTGTCCATGATGCCTTAATTTTCTTTGAAAAACATCCTGACATCATTAAGGCGATGAGTCCTTTAAAACAAGTCGGATTGGATTATTTGACCTTAGGACAGCCGTCTATCCATTTAAGTGGTGGGGAAGCTCAAAGGATTAAATTGGCATCCTTCTTAGTAAAATCAAACGCTCCAGAACCGATTCTCTTCATTTTTGATGAGCCTACCACAGGATTGCATTTCCATGATATTAAACAACTCCTCAATTCCTTTTATGCTTTAATTGACAATGGACATACCGTAGTAATTATTGAACATAATATGGACGTCATCAAATGTGCGGACTGGGTTATTGACCTAGGTCCTGAAGGTGGAAATGAAGGCGGAAATTTAGTCTTTGAAGGCCTTCCTGAAGATTTGATTCATGTTAAAGAGTCGTATACTGGAAAGTATTTAAGGGAGAAGTTGGTTGGGGTAGAGGTAAAATAGAGGGCAGATTAATCTTTAAGTAAGGTTTTAAATCAGGGTAGGATATTAACATTTCCATCCTGATTCCTTAATTTTACGTTTTTATTTTCTCCCTATGTCCACCCTTTCAGTTGACCACTTATCTATTGGATTTGCAAACTCCTTTGCGAATAAGGAAGAACGCATTACTGAGGTGGTACATGGGATTTCCTTTGAGGTTAAGAAAGGAAGGACAATAGGTATTGTGGGGGAAAGTGGAAGCGGCAAGTCCGTGACTTCCATGTCTATTTTACGGTTGTTGAAAGAGCCTCCTGCCTCACTTAGTGGAAATCATATCCTATTTCAATCTAGAGATGATGAAAACAAGGTTTTTGATATCCTAAAGGCAACGGACAGGCAAATGCAATCGATTAGAGGGAAACATATTTCCATGATTTTCCAAGAGCCAATGTCTTCTCTTAATCCTGTGTTGACCTGTGGTTTCCAAGCCATGGAACCCCTTTTAATCCATCAAAAAGAATTGTCAAAAAAGGAAGCAAAGGCAAAAACAATATCCTTATTTGAACAAGTCCAGCTTCCTAACCCTGAAAGAATATTTAATGCCTATCCGCATCAACTTTCTGGAGGACAAAAACAAAGGGTTATGATTGCAATGGCCTTGGCATGTAATCCTCAGATACTAATCGCAGATGAACCGACCACTGCATTAGATGTCACTGTTCAAAAAAGTATTTTAGAGTTGCTCAAATCTATCCAAGAGGCTTATGAAATGAGTTTAATATTCATTACTCATGACTTGGGTGTTATTAAGGACATTGCAGATGATTTGGTGGTCATGTATAAAGGGGAAATAGTAGAAAGTGGAAATGCTTTGGATATAATTAATAACCCTCAGCATCCATATACTAAAGGACTACTGGCATGCCGTCCTTTAACAGACCGTCCATTAAAAAGACTTTTTACCGTTCAAGATTTTTTACAAAATCCTGATATTTTCAGTGCTAAAATTCAAGAATATTCCATTTCCCAAGAGCAAGTAGAATCAAATAGAGCTGCAATTGACGCGCATCCGACTATTTTAAAGGTAAATAATTTAAGTGTTCATTTTAAAATAAAAGAGTCTAATAAATTATTTAATTTCAATCCGACGATTTTAAAAGCAGTTGATGATGTCAGTTTAAGTTTAAAAAGCGGTCAGGTTCTTGGACTGGTAGGGGAGTCTGGTTGTGGGAAAACGACTTTAGGTAGAGCAATCATCAGATTAATTGAACCGAATGCTGGTCAAGTGGAATTTAATAATAAAAATTTCCTAGCTTTAAATGATGCTGAATTACGCAAGGAGCGTAAACATATCCAAATAATATTTCAAGACCCTTATAGTTCTTTAAATCCTAGAATGACTATAGGAGATGCCATTTCCGAGCCTATGATGGTACATAATCTTGCCAAATCCAAATCAGTGGCACGGGATAAAACGGTTCAATTATTAGAAAAAGTAGGATTAGAAGGGGATTATTATTACCGGTATCCGCATCAATTTAGTGGAGGGCAGCGTCAGAGGATATGTATTGCCCGTGCATTGGCAGTAGAGCCAAAAGTCATTATATGTGATGAATCGGTTTCCGCTTTAGATGTATCTGTTCAAGCGCAGGTTTTGAATTTATTATCTGATTTAAAGGATGAATTTGGATTGAGTTATTTGTTTATCAGCCATGATTTGTCAGTCGTAAAACATATTAGCGATAGAATTATTGTGATGAATAAAGGCAAAATTGAAGAGGAGGGTCTTCCGGAGCAAATATTCAATCATCCTAAATCTGCTTATACTCAAAAATTAATTGATGCTATACCAGGAAAAGTAGGTTCCTTTTAAAAGTGAAAAATAAAAAATTATTCCTTTTTTTAATACCGAATGTTCTATTTATTCTCCTTTTTATATGGGATTTTATTGACCCAGTTCAACCAGAAAAATCGTTTAGTAAAATTTATTATGACCGCAATGGATACTTTTTAGGGGCATATTTATCAGATGATGATCAATGGCGGATAGAAACTCAACTCACGGACTTACCTAAAAATTATTTAAAATTCCTTTTAGAAAAGGAGGATAAATATTTCTTTTATCATCCAGGAGTAGATGTTTTAGCGATTTTTAGAGCATTGATATCCAATATTATCTCGCAAAAGAAAGTATCAGGGGCGAGTACCATTACTATGCAATTGGTAAGATTGTCAGAGCATAGAGAACGTAATTACTGGAATAAGTTAATTGAAATATGCCGTGCCTATCAATTGGAATTAAATTATACTAAGAAGGAAATACTTTATTTTTATATTAATAATATTCCGTTTGGGAGTAATATAGAAGGTCCAAATGCGGCTGCATTATTATACCTAGATAAGCCATTAAAACAACTATCTACTGCTGAAATAGCCTCTTTTTTAATTATCCCTAATCAACCAATTAGTTATAATATTAAAAAAAATAATCCTAAATTAATTGTTAAAAGGAATCAACTACTTAAAGAACTTTTCAGTAAAGGGTATCTCAAATCATTAACGTACAATCAAGCCATTTTAGAGCCCTTTGTGCCTATTAAAAAGGAACTTCCTAAGCATGCGCCTCACTATACCTTATTTTTAACCTCACAATTCCCCAATCAATATACATTTAATACCACTATAGAGAAGGAAATTCAAATTAAAGCCCAAACTATTTTAAAATCAACCATAGAAGGATTGGCTAATCGAGGTATTACCAATGGAGCTGTCATTATAGTAGACAATAATACCCGATCTGTCTTGGCTTATTGTGGAAGTGCGGACTTTAACAATGTTCCCTATCAAGGTCAAGTGGATGCAGTTAAAGCCTATCATAGTCCAGGTTCTGCTCTTAAACCTTTCCTTTATGCCAAGGCGATGGATATTGGAATTCTTACTCCAAAATCCATTTTAATGGATATACCCATGTCCATTGAAGGTTTTCAACCGGAAAATTTTGATGAAAAATTTAGAGGGATGGTAGATGCTCAATATGCTTTAATTAACTCCTTGAATATTCCTGCGGTACAGGTTTTAGAATCGACGGGATTGACGAATTTTAAGGATTTTTTGGCCAATAAACTCCATTTTGAAAGCATTAATAACAATAAAAGAAAACTAGGATATGCCATTATATTAGGTGGGTGTCAAGTCAATTTATTGGAAATGGTCAATGCTTATTCTGTATTTAGTCGTAAAGGAAACTACTCAAATCTCATATTTTATGAGGGTCAACCAAGAATTTCTACCACTTCCGTAATTTCACCAGATGCAGTGTATTTACTCAATACTATGCTGAGGAATAACACCAGACCAGATATGCCCATAGACGCCTTAAATAAGGAAATGATGTCTAATATTGCATGGAAAACAGGGACAAGTTTCGGTAAAAAGGATGCTTGGGCAATGGGATATACTCCTGATTACACGATTGGTGTTTGGCTGGGCAATATGAATGGAAAGGGAGCAAACAGTTTGACAGGAGCTGTTCAAGCAGTACCGCTTTTATTCAATCTATTTGAGTCTTTGTACCAAAATAAACCGATGACCGATTGGGCTAAGCCTCCACTATCTATTAGGAAAAGACAAGTTTGTTTATTTTCCGGATTGCCTAAGGGAAATCTTTGTACTCAGATAGAGGAGGATATTTATTCAGAAAAAATAAGTAATCTCAAGCCTTGTGATAAACATTTTAATGCTTTGGTTGATGTTCAACATCATTACAGTTATTGTGTTCATTGTCAGGGGAATACTAAAAGTTTATTAAAAGAGGAAACCTTCAACTTATATCCGCCTGATTATACTGCCTTTGCATTAAATCAAAAGAAAGCCATTAAGTTGGACAAACTCTGCCCTCCGCACAATCCAAAATGTGACCTTGTACAAGCATCAGGGAAACTATCCATAACCAATCCTCAGCTTGATTTTGATTATATTTTGGATAAGGAGAGTCCTCAAAAGATGAAATTCAAAGTCGGTGCTGATATATCAATTAATTATTTGTATTGGTATATGGACGGAATATTTTTAGGCGCCTCTGGTCAAGATGGAATATTTTGGCAACAGACGAAAGGACTCCACACACTGAAAGTATTAGATGATAGAGGAAGGACAGCTGAAGTGAAGTTTAGGTGTAGGGATTAATCCCCGTCATTGTCAGTAAAGGTAATGACCACGCCTAATTGACTGGCCATATCGACCTTAAGGGAAACTAATAGTTGTTTTAAAGCTAAATAGGCATCATCTGCTGCTTTTGGGTTAGCGTTTAAGGCATTATTTATTGGAGAAGGAATTGCTCTTAGTTTTTGACGGCAATTGGCCAATTGAGATTTAATTTGATTAGGTAAATCACCTTGATATGTTTGTTTAAAGTATGTCAACATATCATATAATCCTATTTTGGATTGACCTCCTATAAATATGGTTTCTAAACCGTCTAGATTGTCAATCATATCTTGAATGGATCTTTGTGCATAAAGGGATTCTAACTTGTCCGTTTGTACTCTTCCATCTTTTTTACCTGCTGGACGGCCTAATTTGGTGTTTTTAATTACTTCCGTCATTTGGATTATGGTATTGACAGTAAGATTGATGCTTCCATTAACATCTTGTTGCGTGTTATTTTGATATGTAGATGCATTGTCTGTCCATTTTTTTATGATGTACTGCACGTCAGAATTAAGAACTTTAGTTAAAGCAACTAAGTAATTTCTCCTTTTTAGACCATCGTTTCCATTGGTAAAAGTTGCTAATTGATCTTGACTACTTGCTTGACTGAACAGCAAATATCCAAGAACTGGCATTCCTTTAATGGTTGTTCCTTTAGTAGAAATCACAGAGGCATTAAAAGTATCTGTATTGGTCATATATGATTCCACATCTGTTGATCTGACAGGCCAAAAATCAAGGTTTGAATAGGTTGACAGTTCCGTATTGGGATAAAACTGCATGGCTTCCGCTAACTTAAGTCGGTGCTGAGTTTGATTCCATTGAATCTTTAAACTATCCAATTCTTCAATTTTTGGGTTTTGATTGAATCGGTTTGAAAGAGCGGATAGACTATCTACGCTTTGAGATAAGGCTTTCCATGTTGGTATGGCAATGTTTTGACCAAGGTTGATGAGTAAAGTACTGCGGTCGTATTTATTAAATGGATTGTCAGGCGTTGTGCCGCTTGATGGCTTTTTACAGCTTAAAAGTAATCCTAGAGCCATTATTAGGCTGAAAAATCCTAGGGTAAAGTACGATTTTTTATTCATTTCAATTACGGTAACGCAAAAATACTTAGAATCATTCTAAATAACAAAAAAAGTTGGCCTAATTAGGAAACTTAAAAATCTGTTATGGAGGTAAGATTCAATTTTATATAGTATGGTTTATTTATCAAAATGTGTTATTAAATTTTAATTTGAGCAATTATCACACTTTTATCCTAGTAAGACCAACCTCATTTTTTTGAATTTTGCCTTAAAAAGAACATTATCTTTGGTTCATAATTTTAAAATATCATGAAAAAAGTTAAACAAAATTCAATTGCCAAAAGACTTTTAATGGTCTTAATTACCTTGATTGGTTTAGTAGGAATGACCAAAATTCAAGCAGCTACATGCTCCGTGTCTCACACTAGAACACAATCAACAACTGATTGTTCTTACAAATTTTATTTTTCACAATTTAGCGTGTTTTCAAAAAACGATCCAGGAACACTTACAATCAATTTTGGAGATGGAACATCTAAAGTAGCAAATTTAACAGATAGTACTTTTAAAGGGGTTTTTATTCATAAATACTCCAAAACAGGAGTATTTAAGGCTAAAATAACCATAGCTACGAAGCCTTGTAATTTAACAACTACTGATTCTTTTTCAGTGGGAAGCTGTGTTCCGCATTACAGTCCAAATATTAAAGTATCCACTGGAAGTATTTGCGGTAAATACGAGATAACCATATCAAATTATAAGAAATTCTTGGTTAATAAAACTGATAGAATCTATTGTTACTATGCTGATGGTACTTCTGATTCAGTATCCATTTTTGATTCCACTTTCAGTGGTACATTTCATCATAACTATTCAAAAAATGGAGGATATGGGATATTTGTAAAAGTAAATTCTGATTCATGTATTGGAAGTGCTAAAGATTCTATCAATATAACTTGTTTTGGTGCCTCCAAAACCTGTAATGCTGAATTTAAGTCAAGTTCAACAGCTTGTAACGCTGAATTAAGCTTTGCTAAATATTCTAATTATGCTACTAATCCATCCGGTAAAATTTATATTTACGCCTCAAATGGAATGATGGATTCCCTTAATTTACAGGATTCAGGATTTATTGGTAAATATCACCTTAATTTTAAAGGAGATGGTACTTACTTTATTAAAACTAAAGTAGTTTCAGGAACATGTATTGATACTTATGCAAATTCTGTTACTATTACCAATTGTACTCCAAGAACCTATTATTTAAGTGGAAATGTATTTAGAGGAAAATCAACCAATAGAGGGGATGATGGATATGTTTTCCTTTATAAATTTAATCCAATAGATAGTACGGTGACTAACCTAGATACCTTCCATTTTGCAAAAACGGATTCCATTCAAGGGCATTATTACTTTGACAACTTAGTTAAAGGTCATTACATGGTAATTGGAGTATTGGATTCAATTTCAGCATACAAAAACAAATACTTCCCAACCTATGGAGATAGTGCCATTGCTTGGTATAATGGTAATTTGATAAATGTTGACTCTACACCATATATCAAAGAACAAAATATTCATTTAGTAGAAGGAAATAATACTGCAGGAACCGGTTCATTCTTAGGATTTGTACTTCAAGGTAAAAACAAGGTAGGTGATCCATTAAAATCTGTTCAAGTTCAATTATTGGGAATGGATAAAAAGAAAGCAATTAAATCCGTTTATTCCGATGCAAATGGACAGTTTGACCTTTCTGGCATCCCTTACGGAACGTATTATTTAAAAGCTGAAGTAATAGGTAAAAAATCGACTGGAAAATTTGTGACTATTTCGGCTCAAAATCCGACTATTAAAAATTTATTAATTACGGTTTCTAATTCAGGTGTAGTTACTGCAATTAATAGCGAGTCAGATTTTAATTCAAATAATTCAAGGGTTAGTATTTATCCTAATCCAGTAAAAGAATCTTTAAATATTAATTTAGGAAATTCAGTGGAAGGATATACAACTATTCAAGTTATTGACCTTCAAGGAAGGGTTGTGATTAAAATCAATTCTAACTTTAATAAATCAATTGATGGATTAACTTATCCATTAAACGTTAATAGTTTAAATCCAGGGATGTATATTTTAAGCATTAATTCTAAAAACGGAAACACCAATAAACAGATTCCGTTTATAAAACAGTAAAATCTTCCTTAATTATAGTATATTTATTTGTTAAGTCCCCTTTCTTTTGCCTAAGAAAGGGGACTTTGATTAATAAATTTTAACTTAGTTTTGATATGTCAATCAAATCTTTAAAGTTGAAACTCCTCTCTAGGCTTTTTTATATCTATTTTGTTTTGGTGTTTTTAGTGGTATTTCTGCTAAGTTATCCTTACTTAAGGTGGTTATTCCATCAAAAAAAGTTGTTAGAAATACATCATTTAAGAAGGCAATTGGCAAGGATAGTCCTTCAATTGGTTGGGATGCCTATCAAGATAGATGGACAAATCGTAGAAAACGGAAAACCTAAGATTTATTGCCCAAATCATTCCTCATACCTAGATATTTTAGTGATGCTGTGTTTGGTAGAGCCTTATCATTTATTCCTTGGTAAAATTGAACTGCAAAAGCTTCCGTTGTTTGGGATATTTTTTAGGGAAATGGATATCCCAGTTCCAAGAGGAGATGCATATAAAAGTACGTCTGTGATTAAAGAATCAATGTCCGCTTTAAAATCAGGAACTTGCTTAATCATTTTCCCTGAAGGTGGAATATTGCCTCAAAGTCCAATTTTACAAGAATATAAGGATGGTCCATTTGCAATAAGTAAAAAATTAGGTATCCCGATAGTACCAGTAACCTTACTCAATTGCTTTAAAAGATTACCTGATGGTAAAAAATTAGCCTATCCTGGAAAAATAAAAGTAATTTTGAATCCTGAATTAAATCCAGTTGATTTTATGGATGTAGAGCATTTGAAAAAGAAATGCTTTGATATTACAAATCATCAATTGGAGGCTGAAAATAATTTATAATATGGCTGTTGACATCCAAACCGTTCAAAAAGTAGCAAATCTTTGCAAATTAGAATTCACTGATGAAGAGCAAATCAAAATGGTTGCCGATATGAACAATATCTTGATCTATATAGATAAGCTCAATGAAGTAGATACAGAAGGAGTAGAACCACTGATCTTCCTATCAGAGGAGGTGAATCAATGGAGGGATGATGTTCCGGTTGTAACAATCAGCAAGGAACAGGCGTTGAAAAATGCACCCTTAAAGGATTCGGACTACTTTAAAGTACCTAAATTTATGGATAGGGACTAAAATCAAAAAATGGACAATTCCGCATTAATCATTGCTGACAAGCTCACCAAAACCTATAAAATTGGGGTGGTAGAAATCCCTGCTTTAAAGGGCGTATCATTTTCTATTCAAAAAAATGAATATGTAGCTCTTATAGGCGCATCAGGGAGCGGAAAGTCCACCTTAATGAATATTTTAGGCTGCTTGGATACTCCAACATCTGGCAGTTATATTTTAAATCAGCAGGATGTATCTGGACTAATAGATAGCGAGTTAGCTGTGATTAGGAATAAAGAGATAGGATTTGTATTTCAGACCTTTAACCTGATTCCTAGGATGACAGCATTGGAAAATGTTGCGCTTCCGTTAGTTTACGCAGGGCTTAAAAAAGCAAAACGATTGGAAATAGCCACAAAAGTTCTTACTGATGTAGGATTGGCAGAAAGACTTGACCATAAACCGAATGAACTATCCGGAGGACAACGTCAGAGAGTAGCAATTGCCAGAGCATTAGTTAATAGTCCATCCATTATCCTTGCAGATGAGCCTACAGGAAACTTAGACTCCAAGACATCCTATGAAATTATGGACCTGTTTGAGGAGCTTCATAGACGTGGAAACACCATCATAATCGTTACGCACGAACCAGACATTGCAGCCAAAGCTAAGAGGGTTATCCGTATGAAGGACGGAGAGATAGAAAGCGATATTTAATCATTTTAGTCCTTAGTTAGATTAATTTTGCAATATGACAAATAATCTATGGTTGAACCTCCCAGTTCAGGACTTACAAGCATCAAAAGATTTTTTTACCTCCATTGGATTTAGGATTAATCCTATCATGGGAAATACGCCTGTCTCTGCCTGTTTATTAGTAGGCTTAAAAGATTCAGTGGTAATGCTTTTCCAACAAGACATGTTCAAAACATTGACAGGAGCGGAGCTTCCTGATTTGTCCACTACTGCACAAATTCTTATATCAATTGATGCAACTAGTAAAGAAGAGGTTGATGCGTATGCCTCTAAAGTAACGTTGGCAGGTGGAGTAGTATTTAGTGCTCCTAAAGACCACGGTAACAATATGTATGGATGTGGCTTTAATGACCTAGATGGTCATAAATGGAATGTTTTGTATATGGAAGGAATGGCTTAAGAAAGGGAAAGATTACTTACCTAAAATCTACCGTACTAACATCAGGGTTATAGTTGGAATTTCTATACTGATTGATGTTGTCGTAATCTTGCTTGAACCTTTTAAAAATCTGATTCTTTTCCACTTCTGTCAACGGACGGCAAAGGGCTTCTTGTTGATGAATAAATTCAAGTTCCAAAGCCTCTGAAGGGCTTAAAGAAGTCACAGGAATCACACGCTTATTAAACACATCCGCTTTGCTAACTTTAATAGCAGGACAAGCGTTTTGATTTTTAATTAAGGTCATAGCTGAAGCAAACTCTTTATCAGCATGTTTTTTGATGTCTTTGGAGTCGAAACAACTTTCGTCATCAATACATTTGCCGACAATATTGGAGCAAGCGCCACTGCTTGCCATTGATTTTTGAACGTTATATCTTCTAAACGGACAAGGTGCTTTGGATTTGGTATCCCCAACCAATAAGGTACTGCATCCAAAAACAGGAATTATATTGGATTCCAATAAATCATTCATACTATTGTCTAATGATAAGTTGGATAAAGACGCAGTCGCTTTTTCATCCAAATTAAAATCTTTGGACAATTTTGAATTCTTAGCAACTTCTTTAGAAACCTTAAAGTCTTTACTCAAGACAAAACTGAATCCAATGAACAATAGTATGGAGGCTGCAATGGAAATCGTTTTCCAATGTTTTGTAAAGCTATGAAGGGGCGTTTCGTGCTTTAGTTTGAGTTTGAAGTCATTCCTTAAGGATGAATTGGAATAATTATTAGCATTTTCCTTAAGTGGTTTAAGGGAAAATATTTGATCGTCGTCGTCACTGTCCAAAGCGGAATCATCTTGGCTAAAAAGCAAGTTCAATTCCTCCTCTGACGGAATTTCAATTTTAAAGGGTTTATTATTTTTAGGAGTTTGAGCCATCGTTAAAATAGTCATTCATTTGATTGACATAAGCACGCATAAAAAGTCTTGCTCTATGGATATACACTTTTACTTGAGCTTCAGAAAGTTGAGTAATATCTGCTATTTCTTTATAGGAGTATCCCTCATAATCTCTTAACATCAATACAGATTTTTGGGAAGGAGGTAAATGTTTAAGACCTGCCTCAATCAATTCTCCAGTTCCTCTATATTCGTCGGTGTAATAGTATTTATTCTCATAACCTTCCTCAATTGTGGTAAGGCGTTTATTTTTACGGATATAGTCAATCATGGTATGATATCCTGTAGAAAATAAATAGGATTTTGCTTTAGGAAACTCCACTTTTACGTGGTTTATCCAAAGTTTTTCAAAGCTGTCTTGAACAATATCACGTGATGCCTCCTCATCCTTTAAGTTCTTTAGGATAAATCTGTACAAAGCGTCTGATTGTACATCTACGATTTTGTTATACTCCTTTACGGTCATCTTTTTGGTTTAATTAATGTAAAACTGTATCCGATATTGCTTAACTTATAAATAAAGCGAAGCTATAATTTGGAAAGTTACAAATACTATGCAAATTTTTGAATGGGTGACAAAATTTCGTAACATTAAATTTATTTGATACCGCCAGACCTATCATTTTTTAAATTATCTGATAGCCGAGTTAGTTCATACAGTCATGTGTTTTAATTAAAAAGGTTGAGAAAGCAAAAAAAGAAAGCTCTAAATAAAATCCTCTAATTATTTTGATAAAATTTGAATTTAAACAAAAAGTTAAACCTAATCCAAATCAACCAATTGTATAAAGACAATTGCTGAGATATTAAAATAGGGCATTACATATCTATTTATTAAATCCAATTTCAAGTTATTAGACATAAAATAATCAAAATAGGAAAAAATAGGAATTTTATTTTTAACCAAATATTCAAATAAAATAAATAAGAAATCAATTAAACATACAATCGGTTTTAATAAAGTAAATTTTTGGCATGCAGACATATGTTCATCTTAATGATATACCAATTAAATAATTTAGATGAACATAATTCAAACATTAAAGAAATTATGTGCTGAGAATCTTTTGCCCACTACCCTTCTCCATTCATACTTGACTTATCTAAAGTAAAGCTGAAAATGCTCCCTACATCTAATATGGACGAGACCAAAATAGTATGTTTATGGGCTTCAATAAAGTGTTTGACAATGGATAGTCCCAATCCGGTTCCCGTTTGAGATCGGCTACGGCTTTTGTCCACCCTATAAAAACGTTCAAATAATCGTGGAAGATGCTCATCGGATATTCCCAATCCGTTATCCGATATCTCAATACTAATATGTTGATGTAAGTCTTGTAAATTGATGGTAGTGCTGCCATGTTGTTTTCCGTATTTGATGCTATTGCTAATCAAATTAACCAATACCTGACGTATTTTTTCTCTATCTGCATGCACATAAAGTCCATTATCAGAGTTGGACTTCATATTTAGGGTAATATCCCTAGTTTTGGCTTGGAGGTCTAAAAGTTCAATAACTTCCTTAGTCAAATCCTTCAAATTGAAATCAGAGTATTCTAGCTCCATTTCACCAGACTCAATCATATTGATCGTCACTAAATCTTGAACTAAGGAACTCAAATGGTCAATATTATTGGCTGCTTTTTTAAGGAAACGTTCATTAACATCCTTATCATCCATGGCACCCTCTAAAAGGGTATATATATATCCTTGAACATTGAAAATAGGGGAACGTAACTCATGGGCTACATTACCTAGAAATTCCTTTCTATAAATCTCAAGTTTTTTAAGGTTATCAATCTCAGAAGATTTCTCCCTTATTAACCTTTGAACACTACGCTCAAGTTCAAATAAAAGGTATTCTTGGTTATTACTGGACGTCTTTGCATTGATTTTAGATTTCAAAGATTTTTCTAAATCCGCATTAATCGTGCTTATTCTATTATAGATTCCTTTTTGAACCAAATATCCAGTGGAAAGTGCCACCAAAACCGATACCAATATAGAGGCGATGAAGGTTACTTTAACAGATGCTCCTTCCAGCCAAAACGCAATGAGTAAGGACAGAAGGGTAATCCCAGCTACAACGGTAACTAAAGTAATATTTGTGAACTTTTTAAACAACCTTACTTAATATTCAAATTTATAACCGATGCCTTTGATGGTTTTAATATATTCAGGTTGAATTTTCTCTCTGATTTTCCTAATATGTACATCAACGGTCCTATCGCCTACGTACACCTCGTTTCCCCAAATAGATTCTAATAATTTCTCTCTGCTGAAGACTTTCCCAGCATTGGATGCTAAAAGGAAAAGTAATTCAAACTCTTTCCTGGCGAAATGAATTTTTTCGGTTTTATAAGTGACCTCATAACTGACTTTGTCAATTTTCAAGTCACCTGCTTCTAATAGATTGACTTCCTCTTCTTCTTTTGCTTTTCTTTTGAGGATGGCTTTTATACGGGAAAGTAAAGCACCTGGTTTGATAGGTTTAGGTATATAATCGTCTGCACCCGCACTGAAGCCTGCAATTTCAGAATATTCCTCTATCCTTGCGGTTAGGAACACAATAAATACAGCGGATAGGTTTTTGTTTTTTCTTAACTCTTGGCAGGTGGTTATTCCGTCCATTTCAGGCATCATAACATCTAACAAGATTAAATCTGGAATGAATCGGTCTGCCATCAACAAAGCCTCTTTACCGTTGGACGCTTGCATGACATTATATCCTTCCTTACGGAGGTTATAGTCTAGGAATTCCAAAATATCCGGGTCGTCATCTACAATCAGGATTTTGGTCAATTCTTGATTCTTTTTGGAGTCCATCTTATAATAATTTTATGGTGATAAAACTATTGCAAATATCCGCTTTATTGTGCGGATTGACTCTGAATCAATGTTAGGCTTTTGTTAAGATTATTAAGTTAATATTAACTTAATATTATCAGTGTTAACAAATCATTAACAAAACTAGAAATTCGGACTCAGTAAATACTTAGAATAGAATCGGTCTATATGGTTGATACAATCATCAACTGAATCAGTTATTAATATTAAATCGAGGTCTTCAGCAGATATAGTTGCGTTTTCCTTAAGCATAATATCAGTAATCCATTTCCACAACCCTTCCCAGAAATCTTTACCTATCAAAACAATAGGGAATTTCCCTATTTTCTGGGTTTGAATCAAGGTCAAGGCTTCAAAAAGTTCATCCATAGTGCCATAACCTCCAGGAAGCACAACAAATCCTTGAGAATACTTAACAAACATCACTTTACGGACAAAAAAGAAATCGAAATTGATTAACTTATCACGGTCAATAAACTTATTAGGGTCTTGCTCAAACGGAAGATCAATATTCAATCCCACTGATTTCCCTTGAGCTTGTTTAGCTCCTTTATTCCCTGCTTCCATGATTCCAGGACCACCTCCCGTGATGACACCATATCCGCCATTTGCCAAACGCTCACCGATTTCAACGGCGGTTTTGTAATATTTATGGTCAGGCTTAGTTCTAGCGCTTCCAAAAATACTGACACAAGGACCAATTTTATTTAGTTTCTGGAAACCCTCCACAAACTCAGACATTATTTTAAATATTTGCCAAGAGGATTCTGCTTGGACATCAGACCATCTTTTGTCTTCAAAAGCCTCCTTTATTCTGTCTCTTTCTATCATTTAATTATTTTTTTAAGATGAAAATCCCCCTGAAAAATAATATTCCAGAGGGACTTTGCTTTTGCAATTTATTTTATAAAATATGAATAAATTATTTTATTATTTATTTACAATTATTTTTACGGTAGGCATTCCTTTTTTGAGAGAAGCTAATTGGTCTTTGGTTAAATCTTCCTCTGCTTCTCTTTGAGGACCTTTGCCAAATCCTTTTGTAATCGTAATTTGAGTGAGGCTCGTTTTCCCTTTAATTAGGCTTGATAAAGCCTTTGCTTGATTAGGATTTACAGTTAATCTATTCAATGTTTTTAGTTGACTAAAAGTAGGACCTAAAACAGAAATATCTAATTGTTTATCTCCACTAATATCTAAATCTGATATGGATGAATTATTAATGGTAGGTGATATATTTTTTACTCCATCAGAAACAACTAATCCCTTTAAATTACGGAATTGAGTAAAGTTTACAGTTGAAGCATCAGTTTCCCTGCTATTTTGTAAAATTAAATGGTACTCTTTAAATTTTGAAAGTGATTCCATGTATTGCGGATTAAAAGGAGCAGTAATCGACTCTTTCTCTGGTAATTGATTAATAAATCCATTAAAAGATTGATAATCACGTTCATCATGTGCCTCAAGAGACATAAAGGAAATAGATTTTAACTTTTTATAGTTTTGAGTACTATTATTCATAGCGCCATCCATTCCAGGTAAAATTCTCACAGTTCCCAATTTGAGCTCCTCTATATTTAATCCTGAAAGTGCTTTTAAATCACCGTCAGATATCATCATACTGGTTAAGTCCAAGGTTTTTAATTGCGTTAACCCTTGTAATCCTTGTGCAGCCATATTGAAATCCATAGGAGGTCCCATCATAGGCATAGGAGGTCCACCTGGTCCTTGATCTGGCATCATTGGTGCCTCTGGTCCGTTACTTCCTGATTTTAATGCCAAGTAGGTTAAGGCAGTAAATGAACTTAAGGAAGGTGGAATCATTGGACTTTTCATTTCATAAGTAAGCCTAGATATTGACTTTGAACTTGGTAAGTTCATAGCACTCGTTTCTAGTGTAGTTAAATCAGTTGCATTACTTAGGTTCATTGGTAAAGCTTGGAAATTGTTTCCCAGTACTTTTAAAGTTTTTAATTTTATTAAAGCACCTAATTCATTTTCTCCTCCCATAATTCCGCAACTAGTTAAATTCAAAAAAGTAAGGTTAGTTAATCCTCCAAATCCTACCGGAAGAGCACTTACCCTCAAATTAGTGATTGACAGATGCGTTAATTTATTCAACTTACCAAAATCTGGAGGCAACATAGATGGTGTTGGTCTTCCAGTTCCTGTAATGATTAATTCTTGTAAGTTAGTGAACTTAACAATCCCTGGTTCAATGTTTTCTACCTCAGATAAATGAAGCCTGTAAACATTTAATGGAGCTTTTTCTCCTTCCTTAATGGAAGTAAAAATAGGTTTAGTTGCAATAATATCCTCACTCAAAACTGGAGGAGCTGGGCGGTTCACCATCGGTTGGCCCGGATTCATTGGTGCACTAGGCTTAGGAGCCATTTTTGGAGCCCCCATTTTTGGAGCCATTGGTTTAGCACCCATTTTAGGTTTCACCTGAGTAAATCCTTGTAAACCTAAGGATAAAGTTAAGGCTATTAAAAAGCCTTTTTTAAGTATATTTTTCTTCATTCTTTAAAATTTCTAAAATAATGATTTAGTTGATGATAATACGTAAATACTATATAAAATGTTATTCATCAACTCACAAATATACAGACTTTGTATTAAATCATTGACTAGAAATTGAATTGACTACATATTTTAGGCAAATGTTCATCTAAAACAGATTATTTGTTTGATATTTGCCCCATTATGCCCCAAACGATAAAAATAAAGGACAGAACTTTTGAAAAATTCATCACTTATGATGTAATTTTAAAACGTATACGCACCTTAGCGGAAGAAATTACTGTCCAATACGAGGATAAAAATCCGCTCTTTATAGCAATACTCAACGGAAGTTTCTATTTTGCTTCTGACCTTTTTAAAGAGTTAGACTTTCCTTTTGAAATCACTTTTGTAAAATTAAGTTCTTATGTAAAGGACACTTCTAGTGGTGTAACTGAGTCCCTTTTAGGACTAAGTGAAGATTTGTCCGATAGACATATTTTGATTGTTGAGGACATCATAGATACTGGACTTACCATGCACAATATGTTAGACAAGATAGGAAAAGAAAGACCAGCCTCAATAGCAGTAGTATCCTTAATTGTAAAACCAAAAAGTATGATGTATCCTATTCACGCTAATTATGTTGGTTTTGAGGCAGGAAATGAATTTTTAGTTGGATATGGATTAGACTATGACAAGGCTGGTCGCAATTATAAGCACATTTATAAAGTAAAAGAATAAAATTATTAATACCTATATATGTTAAAGTTAATAACCATATTTTCAGTGATCTTATTAGCAGGTTGTGTAGCTACAAAGGTTGTAATGGCACCACAACAATCAGATGTGGATAGAATGGCAACAAAATATCCAGGATATACGCTTACTCAACTCAATGAAGGAAAAACCAACTATGAACTTTATTGCCAAGCCTGTCATGATCTAAAAAAACCATCCAACTGGAAGGAACTAGAATGGGTAGAAATTGTCCCTGACATGGTAAAAAAATCAAACAGAAAGAAAAAAACTTCCATTGACGACAAAACCCAAGACCTTATTCTGAAGTATTTGGTGACAATGGGTAAAAACTAGTCAAACCTAAGAATTGTATTTGGTCTTTGGAAGGTTTAGTGGATTTTGATATAAACCTGAAGCCAACTCAAGTTTGGTGATTAATAGTCTAAAACTGTAATTTTACATAATGAAGTCCGTACTCCTAAGAATACTAATCTTTCATTTTGCTCTTCTCTTTTCCTTAGAGTTAAGTGCACAGAAGAAGACAGAAAATACTGATGCAAAAAAAGCATCCGATTTGTATGATAAAGCAATCAAGAAGCTGGAAAAAGATGATTTAAAGGGTGCAATCAAAGATTTTGATGCCGCCATTGCCATAAAACCTACTTTTTTTGAAGCATATTTTAATCGAGCAACAGCTAAAATGAACTCGGAAGACTATCCTGGAGCTATTGCAGATTATGAAGAAACACTAAAAATCAATCCTGATTTTATTGCTGCTATCCTAAATAAAGCGGCCATCAAAGGCAAAATGAAGGAATATGATGCCGGAATACAGGAATTAGATGGACTATTAGAAACGCATCCCCATTATGCTAAAGCATTTACCATGCGTGGTCAAATGAAAAAACTTTCCAAAGACTTAAATGGTGCATGTGCAGATTTTACAAACGCATTGATGTTTGGGGATAAAGCCGCAGATATTCAGTTTAGAACTTTTTGCACAAAATCAGGAGCAAAAGCTCCGATTACACAAAAGGAAACCTTTAACTTTAGCTTACCAGATAGTTTAGGATTTTCATCAAATAATGATCCTAAAAATCCAAATCCTATTCAAAATGATATGATGGAAGGATTCTTTAAGAAAACAGAAAACGACGCCAAATACACTGTCAAAGCAGTTAAAATGAATAGAAAGGATTTAGTTGATTTGAACATAGAGGCAATATCCAATCAAATATTTGAGGAACAAAAACAAAATTGTCCGCTGATTAAAATGACCCAAATAGACAAGGATGAAAAATCTGAATTTATGAACGGACTTTATTCTTTAGAATGCATCGATACTAAAAAATACGGAAGTGGCGCGTTTACGGTTCTGCATATCATTAAAGGCTATAAAAACTGTTTTGTGACCCAGATTACTTATAAAAATAAACCAGAGTCTCAAGAAGATTTAACCACTAATTGGACAAATTTCTTCAAAGAATTAAAAATAGAATACAAATAAATTGCTTCCAAAATCAGTTTATTTTAAAATGATACTTTCCCTATTACTTTTAGGGATTCCATTATTTTTTATTGTCCAATATAAGGGTAAAAAAGATGCTAAAGAGGGCAACCAGAAATTAGCTAAAATTAGGGGATATAAAGGTTTAGAGAATATATTAATCAAAAAGGATACTGTACAGAAAGGGGAAATTTATGTTCATTTATATCAAATAAATAACTCAATAAGTTCAAAAAATACGCTACAGGACTTGATGGATAATGTATCCAAAGCTATTTCTATTTTAGGTTTCAATTTTTATAATATTGAATTTATGGATATTCAAATCCCTAATATTTTGATCAAGGATAAAATGGAAATTACTAAAAAAATAAATATTTATTTTAGGAATCCAAAGTTCAAGTTGGAGGTAAATGCAGCTAAGGATAATCAATATCATATTATAGAAATGGAGCTAATTAAGTAATGTCTAAAATAGAGAAATCTAACAAAGAACCTTTCGCTTCCCTTAAACTAAAGGAATTCCGCAACCTATTATTAGCGCGTTTTATGCTAGTTATTGCGATTCAAATTCAAGGAATCGTTTTAAGCATCCAAATTTACGAATTAACCCACTCTCCACTAAGTCTTGGAATGATAGGTCTAGCCGAAGTGGTTCCCAATTTAATCGTATTATTATATGCAGGATATTTATCCGACCGCTATAATCGTAAAAAAATAATATTAATATGTATAGGGCTATTATTTATATGTATGCTTGGATTTTATGGATTCACAGCATATTACGGATCTAATCATGCAATTATACCAATTTTATTTGGACTAGTAATGATTACAGGTATTGCAAGGGGGTTCTTTTATCCTTCTAATTTTGCCTTTTTTACATCACTAATTCCTAAATATTTATACGCTAACGCCGCTACGTGGAATAGTACTGCTTGGCAAACCGCAGCCATAACTGGTCCTGCACTTGGCGGAATTATTTATGCATTATCTGACGCCAAAACAGCATACCTTTTTGTAATTGTTTTTGTGTTCATTGCATTTTTAGGCTATCTAAGAATAAAATCTCCGGCATATTCTAAACCTGAAAAAACTGAAAACATCATCCAAAATATTAAAGAGGGTTGGCAATTTGTCTTTTCTAACCCATTAATTTTAGGAGCAATTACATTAGATATGTTTGCTGTACTATTAGGTGGAGCAGAGGCTATGATTCCAGTGTTTGCAAATGAAATACTACATGTTGGGAAAGCAGAAATCGGTATTTTAAGAGCTGCACCCAGCATTGGTGCAGTGATAATGGCAATAATTATGGTCTATTATCCAATTAAAACAAACGCAGGTAAAAAGCTAATTCTTGCTATGATTGGATTTGGAGCATCCATTATTTTATTTGGATTAAGTCCATTCTATGCCCTAAGTTTTGCTGCATTATTCCTGACAGGTATGTTTGATAATATTTCAGTAGTTGTACGCACCACAATCGTACAATCTCAAACCCCTGATCACATGCGTGGAAGGGTTTCTTCAGTAAATAGTATGTTTATAACTACTAGTAATGAATTGGGTGCATTTGAATCCGGAGTATCCGCTAAATTTCTAGGAACAGTTCCTTCTGTGATTATAGGAGGATGTTTGACTATTGCTGTCGTCCTTTCTATGGCTATTAAAAGCCCTTCTTTAAGAAAATGGAACGGAATGGGCGGATGAGTTAAATGAAATTTTTCTACGAATAAAATTTATTTAGACAGTTGTCTAAATATCTAAATAGTGTCATACCTTTGTGCCGTTATGCAAAGTGTCTTAAAAGCATTAAATGACCCATTACGTAGGCAAATTCTGGAATTGCTAAAGGTTGGAGATATGTCTGCTGGAGACATAGCAGATAAATTTGAAGTATCTAAACCAACCATTAGTCACCATTTAGATATACTTAAACAAGCGGAGTTGATTATTGCAACCAAAAAAGGACAGTTTATTTTCTATAGCCTATCTACAACAATCATGGATGAACTCATAGCTTGGATGATTCAATTTTCAGATAAAAATAAAAAATAAAATCGTATGAAAAATTTAAAGGAAGTTATCATTTTTTTAATTATTGCGGTAGGAGTAGCATATCCGCTATTTTATTGGGACATTTTGCCATCCCAAGTACCCATTCATTTTGACATCAATGGTGATGCAAACGACTGGACTGATAAAGGAATAGGACTATTCATTTTACCTATTATAAGTGTATTTATTAACCTATTATTGATATTTATCCCATATGCCATAGAGGAGGAAAACCGTCCAAAAGCAATTAAAATACTTTATGGAGTAAGACTATTAATGACGCTTTTAATGACCTTCATTCAAATAATGACTATCCAATATACATTGGGCAATAAAATGGATTTTGAATGGATAATATTTGCATTCTTAGGAGCGGTATTTATCTTAGTCGGCAACTATTCAATCCATATCAAGCCTAATTTATATTTTGGAATAAGAACCCCATGGACATTAGCAGACCCTGAAAATTGGAGATTGACTCATGAAATGGGAGGTAAATTTATGTTTGCAGGTGGCGCCTTAGTTTTTATTCTTTCTTTATTTCTAAGAGGAAAGATATTAATTTATATTGATTTTCCTTTAATATTTAGTTCAGTTTTTATCCCAGTTCTTTATTCATATAAATTGTATAAAGATAAACAGTAAATATAAAAGAGAATAGGAAGTGGTTGCTAAAAACAGCCTTATAACCTCTTTACTTCAAGATTTAACCAACTAATTTGACAAGGTAAATATTTAAAAAATGTCAGCTTTAAATAATAATCTATTCTTTGGAGCAAATCCAGATAAATTTAAGTATGCCAGACAATTAAGAAAAACCTCCACAATAGAGGAAGGAATTATGTGGGATTTACTACGCAATCGTCGATTTGATAATTATAAATTTAGAAGACAGCATCCAATTGGATATTACATTGCAGATTTTTACTGTTCAGAACTAAGCCTAATTATTGAAATTGATGGTGAGTATCATGATAGTGAATATCAAAAACAATATGATGAATTCAGAACAAAACTATTTTTAGAAAATAATCTAAAAATAATAAGATTTACTAACAGTCAAGTTGCAGATAATATTGATGATGTATTTAATCAATTACGAGAATTTATTAAATTGATATAGCAGTAATCTACGTTTCCCTAACGCTAAATCTCACTCCAAATAGACAAGGAATTTGATATCATTTCAAAAAAAGTCCTTCTCCTTTAGGAGAAGGATTTAGGATGAGGTCTCAAACAGCAAACATCAGACCAATAAGAAGAACCTAACCTACCCTTCAAAGTAAAAGCTTAGGTAAAATATATTTGATCTAAATCCATCAAAAATCCTAGAATATATTTTAGTATCAGGCTGCAAAACATTGTTAAGTCCTCTCGACATTTTAAGCTCTGGAGAGAACTTAAAGTATTTGAAATAAAAGTCAAATCCTGTCCCAAATTCATAAGAATAGTTATTTGGTTTTAGGAATATTTTAGGATCCGCCGGGTTCCGTTTAGATTGGCTATCGGAACTCAAATCATAAGAATATTTGAATCCTCCAATCACATATATCCTAGTATCAGCATGTCTAACCGATTTGAATTTTAGCAAAAGTGGAACTTCAACCAATGCACTTTCTACTTGTTTAATGGTCTCGGTATTGGCGTATTTTTCCGTGAAAGTAATATTCCGTTGGGATAAGACCAAAGTCGGGATTAGACGTAGGTCAAAATACTCACCCAAATGCAAATCGGCAACGGCTCCTAGGGTAATTCCTGGAAATCTTTGTATGGAAACATTGCTTATACTATCCTGTGACCAAAATTCTGATGATTGTTTATACTTAAAAGTAGATACTGCTGTACCCAACATAAACCCGAAATGATACTTACGTGAGTAGTCATAGAACGGATTGTTCTGCCCTGATACCCTTAACGTCAGGAGTAAAAAGGAAATGGTAATAAAGGCGACAACGTGACGTAAGGTCAAAAGTAGATGCGTATTTTTAGAGGGCAAAGTTCTTACTTTAATAGCAATAAACTATCACTATAACGAATAAAATTTGAAAACATTACAACTTAGACAATTGATAAATTACCTGCAAACCAACATCCACCAAATAATTGCCATTGACTTGATTGAGTCCACTACCTAAGGTCTTAGCATCCGGTACTAAAGTCCAACCAATCTTTGATTGTAAAGACCATTGATAAGTCGGTCTAAATTTATAAACCAAATAGGTTCTAAATCCTTGCCCAGAGTATGGATTGACAGCATACTTATAGGTTAAATCATATTCATAAGCATAAATACGGGCATCAAAGGATTCTATACTAAAATACATCAACCGCGCATTAAACTCATGTTTTGACTTGAGTTCCTTATAAAAAAAATCTTGATAAGCTATAATCCCTTTAGATAGAATTTGATGGTTGCTTAAACAAACTTCAACTCTGGTTCTTACGCCAATTTTAGCTTGGACAGTTTGGTCAAATTGCAACCTGAAATATTGTTTCTGAACCAAAGATTGATTCAAATACTGGTCAATATTAGATAATCTGGGATTGGTTTGATATCCATAAAGCATCCTATATCTAAAAGAAAATCCATTAAGTTTGGCATAATCTACTATGTATTGATAATATGGAGAGGAAAAAATATTCACCTTATTGAACTGGATATTTTCAGTTCTTTGTAGGGAAATATTCAGATTAGCTCTATTTCTAAGATGTTCAATCAATCCAAAATAAAATCCTCGTTCATTTCTAGGCAATATCGCATAGGAAAATGATGCTCCTAAAGGAGCATAATAATTAGGGTCAAAATAATGAGCCGAAAAAAGTAACTCCGATTTTTTATTTAATGAAAAACTCATCCCTTGGGCAATCGCAATGTTAAATTTATAGTCTGAAGCAATTTCTCCAAAAAAACGGAAATTATTATAATGATAGGAATGGAAAATTGACCCATTAAGAAAAGAATCAGAAAAATAATCCTTGTCGTAAAAATTTGGTCTTTGATGAATGGTATTATAACCGCCTGTAATTGCTGCTCCCACCTCTAATTGATTGGAAGAATAAACAGAAGCTAGTCCAGCACTATACCTCTTGACGTTATTTTTATAGGACAATTCCTGATAATTTCTATGCAAGCCTGACAAAATGAAATTATTGTAATACCCTGTGGAATCAATATTATTAGTAAATAAGCGGGCATCATAATTGTTGTATCCAGCAAAAATGTGATGATGTACTTTCCCTGTTTTATAAGAGGCTCCAACACCAATTAAAGATAAATAATCATTTGTAGCCATATATGGACTTAGTCCATTGGCGGCTCTGATGCTAAAAACTGGATTAATCACCCTATTTAACCCTAACCCTTTCCAAGAATTTAATCCCTGCCCAAACTGAGGAACAAAATTTCCAATTAAAATGGAGAATCTTTTAGAGGGATGGTAATGGATATATCCCCCAATATAATCAAATAGCGTTTTGTTATAATTGAAGCCTATTGGCTCACCAATTTGACTATAAAGTGTTAATCCAATAGCCAATTTTTTATTCGGATTAAAAATAATTCTATGAAGCTGTGTCAACGGAGGACCCAAAAACTTTATCGAATCCTTTGTAGAGGAAGCATATCCAACAGAATTGGAAGGATAGACCGTGTTAAAGCGTGACATAATCTTTAAAGCGGCTTTTTTATTATCAAATGTCCCATCAAATTCATTAATTCTTAAATACGGAATCAGTCTTAATACGTCTTCCTCACTTAATTCTGGAATGGATTGAAGCTCATACAAAGATTTATATAGACCGAATTTTTTCCTGTGATCAATAATCGCGTTTATTTGGACATTAGTTAATATTCTTAAAGTAAATAGCTGATTAGCGGTTACCTGGTTAATATTTAATTTATTTTTTAATCTATCCTCTAAATTAGATTGAAACTGATAAAAGTCAGCCGTATTGTCAAACTGTTCCCCAAATAACTCTAAAGAATTTTGATATAAATCTAGGAAAGAACTATCAGCTTTTGGTTGATTCTGGGCATTTAGTGTACAGTAATTCCATCCTAAAAAAAACAATAAGGAGGTAATAAATAAAGTATCTCTACTTAATTTATTTAACATCTGTCGTGGAATTTAAAGGTTTAATATATTCCAATGAGGAGGAAGAACTTACACCCAAAATAGGAAAAAATTCAAATGCCAAGGATATTTTTATATTCTGCTTGGTAGTGATTTGTAAACCTGAAGTGATTAAAATATCATCATTACCCACATTAGCAGGTATATTTCTTAAACCTAAAACCAAGGAAAAATTAGGATTGATGGTATAGTTCATTGCACCAGACAATATAAAGTAGGAAGCACTTTTTTGAGTCAATTCCGTATAAAACTTAAATTCTTTACTAATCAAATAGCTATAGGAAGCGGTGGTAGACAAGGCTTGGTTAAATCTTTTATCTGAAGACTGAGTACCATAAAACTTAACATTGTTTATACTTATTGCAAAATCCGATTTTTTATTGGTTTTATAAGTAAAATATAAACCTCCATTAATAATATTATTAGGGTCATATCCAAAGTAATTATATAGATAATAACCAGCATTTACGCCCATACTAAATTCTGAATTAAGCTTGATTCCATAGCCTAAATATCCTTTTTTAACACTATATACTTCATTTGAGGATTCTATAAAAATGCCTCCTGATACTTGGGATATTTTATTTATCTTATAATAACCAGATATTAGACCGTCAGTTAAATTAGATAGATTATAAATTCTTTGAGCACCTATCCCTATACCAAATTTATTTTCTGATAGTAAAGATGGATTGCTTAATCCTGTAAATGAATTGTTAGTCAATAAAGTATTTTGTAGTCCGGATTGTAAAGGACCAGAAAAGCTGAATCCAGCACTTTTGCACTTAATATAAATAATAGACTGCAATAAAATGAATATGACTACTCTAATCCTCATTCTTGAACAATTAGTTTGGATATTTTTTATTTACTGACCAAGCTGCAGCTTTGGTATTAAAAAGCGGTTTTGTCTTTGACCAAACAAGTCCAAATATTTCGGAATCTCTATATTTATTCAAATAGGATTCATCCTTCCAAATACTATAAGTAAAGAAAATATTTGATTGGTTTTCATCTTGTAATAACTCTAGATGACTACATCCTTCAAAAGATGAAATTGTAGGATAATATTCTTTAAAAAGCAGTAGAAACTCCTCCACCTTTTCTTTTTCAAATTCCATTTTAACGATTCTAATCATTATTTATTAATTTTTTGAGTCGTTGCTTGTAAATGAGAATATAATCGGTCTAACGCCATAGGAACCTTAAACTTAGGATCCCCCCATACAGCCTTATTTGATACCTTACCTTTTTGATAGATTGACAAGAAATAAGACATATTATAAGGATGATTAAAATTAATGGTATCAAGTCTGTGAAGCTTAATTTCTTGAAATAAGGACATAACCACAGAGTCATCCAAGCTGACTTTTTCCTCCTTATAAAATCGATTTTTTTGTTTGATAAGAATTCCATTTCTATGAAGGATAAATATCTCTTGGACACCCGTGAATCCTCCTCCTCCTCCAAAAATAACGGAGTCAATGCCAATGTTATTAAGCATTGTACCATGAGGAGTTTTATGGGATTTACATCCAAATATCGCGTATAAAAAACTGACTGCCAATGTCAATATCCAGATTTTACTATTCATTTTTGGTAAATCAACAACTAAATTAATGTTTAAAGTAGGTATCTTTGACCTAATTTTATTAAAAATACAGAGTTTAGTCAAAAATGTTTGGATTATCGGCTGCAAAATTAGAAAGCAAAATAGATTTAGTAGACAGCTACAGGTCAAAGTTTATAGAAACAATTACCGGATACATTCCAATCATTATTTATGTTTACAGTCTCCCAGATTTTGAAACACTTTTTTCCACTTACGAGATTTCTAACGTCCTAGGCTTTACTACAGAGGAAGTTTTAATCGGCGGTAAGGATTTCACAAAAGGACTTTTTCATCCTGAGGATTTAGAAATGGTGTACCAAAACATTCAAAAAACGATGCTTTTAGCCGATGAAGATGTCAATAAATTCCGCTACAGAATGCGTAAAAAGGATGAATCATACATTTGGTTTTATACCGAAGAACGTGTTTTTGACAGGGATGAAAAGGGAAATGCGACCAAAGTAATCGGTTTTGCAAAGGACATCACAGAAACCATTCATTTCATCAATACCCTACAAGAAAAAAACGAACAATTAGCAGAAATAGCCTTTATCAATTCCCACCACGTACGTGGCCCTGTAGCTACCATTCTAGGATTAGTTGAACTCTATGACTTGAATGAGGAAATGCCAGAGGAACTCAATGCCAAAATCATTGATGGACTAAAGGTGACTGCCAATAGGTTGGATGTTGCCATTAAACAAATTATCCGCCAGGCAGAAAAAATTGAAGAGGAAGGTGCCCAAGCATCAAACAATCAACAAGTGACCTTTTAACAGATGTTTTAACCTGTTTAGAATTAAAAAGAAATCTTATTTGTTAAGCCATAGTTAAATAAATTCTAAAGTATATGTTTCCTTTTAGTGAAAAAGAAATCAAAACCGCATACTCCTATAACGATTATATCAATTTAATTGATATGTTGTTGGCAGACGGAAAATCGACTGGGCCAAACGGTAAAAAGTATTTTGACTACGGTAAAATCAATCGTCAAAGGATGAAGAGGATACATCAACTTGTAGAATTTGATAGCCTTGTCATACAAGCCGCTCAAAATATTACACCTCAATACTGGATAATTATCACAGAAGGATGGTGTGGAGATGCTGCTCAAATTGTCCCTGTTTTAGAAAGACTTGCAGAACTATCAGAAGGTAACATAATCACTAAATATATCTTAAGGGATGAAAATCCTTTAATAATGAATGAATATTTAACAAATGGAGGTAAATCAATTCCTATTTTAATATCCTTAAACCAATCAGATTTACAAGAACAATTTGTTTGGGGACCTAGACCAGCCGAATTACAAAGACTACGTTCTAAATGGATAGAAGAAGGTATTGAAAACGAAGAAGTAGCAGAAAATCTACAAGGATGGTACAATAGGGACAAAGGAATTCATCTCCAAAACGAACTATTAGAAAAATTTGGGCACATAAAGTCCCCAATTATTCTTTAACAATTTGTTAATTTAAACTGGATTACCTTTGCAAAATGTTTAGGTCATTAGTGATACTCTTTTCACTTTGTGCATTTGTTGGGTTTTCATCAAGTTGTAAAAAATATTCAGATGATTCCTCTTATTCCTTAAAGTCAAAAGATAGCCGTCTTCAAAAAGAATGGAAACTGATTAAGGCAGAGCAATCAGGAAATACTGTTCAAACAAACATACTATATTATGTTTTTACTGACTTTAATAATTACAGTACACTAAGAATCACCAATAACGGAATCATTACCTCCCTTCCAGGAACTTATTCTTGGGAAGATAGCGGAAATCAATTGGATGTTAATTTAAACATAGTCCAAGCAAATAAAACGGTCTTAGTCAAATATAAGGTGAAGGAATTATACGGAACTCACCTTAAATTAGAAGGTACTGATTCTACAGGTGTAACTACAAGTTTCCAATTTGAGGATACTGGAGCTAGATAATACCTTATAGCCTATCAATAAGTCAGAATCAGAATTAATTTGAGTTATTGTTATCCTACAATAGCTTTGCATCATATTTTATAAAAATTACAATAATATATTAAAATGAAAGAAGTTTACATTGTATCTGGCGCAAGAACGCCGATAGGTGGATTAAACGGAAGTTTATCATCATTTACAGCTACTCAATTAGGGGCTAAAGCCATTGCAGAAGCTGTAAAAAGAGCAGGAATAGATTCAGCTGAGGTAGAAGTTTGTTATATGGGCAATGTGTTAAGTGCTAACTTAGGTCAAGCTCCTGCACGTCAAGCAGCAATTCTAGGTGGATTGAAAGATTCAACTCAATGCACCACAGTTAATAAAGTTTGTGCTTCGGGATCCAAAGCAATTATTATGGCTGCGCAGGCAATCATGCTAGGTGATGCAGATGTAGTTGTAGCTGGTGGAATGGAATCCATGTCAAACACCCCTTATTATTTAGATAAAGCAAGAAGAGGATACACTTATGGTCACTCCACTTTAATTGATGGAGTCCTAAAAGATGGACTTTGGGATGTTTACAACGACTATCCGATGGGGATGGCAGCTGAAAAATGTGCTGTTGATTATAACATCAGCAGAGAAGCTCAAGACGAGTTTGCAATAATGTCCTATAAAAGAGCAGCGACGGCTTGGGAAGCTGGTAAATTTGATAAAGAAGTATTTCCTTTAGAAATCGTTGATAGAAAAGGAACCACAATCGTATCTAAAGACGAGGACTATACTAAAGTAATTTTTGACAAAGTCCCTACCTTAAAACCTGTTTTTGATAAAAACGGATCTGTAACTGCTGCAAATGCATCCAACATCAATGACGGAGCAAGTGCTTTAGTTTTAATGTCCAAAGAAAAAGCTGATGCTTTAGGAATCAAACCTTTGGCTAAAATATTGTCCTACGGAGATTTTGAAAAAGCTCCAGACGAGTTCACCACTGCTCCAGACGGAGCAATCCGTAAAGCCTTGGCAAAAGCTAATTTAACCTTAAATGACGTTGATTATTTTGAAATCAATGAGGCATTTGCTGTAGTTTGTTTAGCAAATCAACAACTTTTAGGATTTGACGTCAACAAATTAAACGTTTACGGAGGTGGAGTAGCACTTGGACACCCAATCGGGAATTCAGGAGCTAGAATCATGGTCACTTTATTAAGCGTTTTAGCTCAAGAAGGTGGAAAAATCGGTGTTATCGCTATCTGTAACGGTGGTGGAGGGGCTTCCGCTATTGTTATTGAAAAGATGTAAATAAATACAATTAAATATATAAAAACCCTGTTCATTTAAAAATGAACAGGGTTTTTTGTTATGGATTAATTATCTTAAAAAATTATTAATCCAGTTTTTTATTTATTATAGTAAATTATAATATATAACCACCAAATGGGCGTTTTCTTATTAATTGAATTATTTTAAATGCTTTAATTTTTTAATTTATAATTACTTGTTTAAAAATTATAGATAAGTACAATTCATAAAATATACAATTCTAAATTGCAAGGAATGACTCCCAATCAACCCATAACCCAACCTCCAAAATATAAGATTTTTTTAGTTGGATATAAATCCTTATCTTTGTAGCTTATCTGAAAAATGAGTACTAAAAAAGAGCCCGAGATAATTTCAGTCAATTCCTTGAACATTGCAGAACTTAAACCTTTTGAAATAGCAAGGAAAATTAACATTGGCACCAGTAAAAAGGCTTCAGCTAAAGACGTTAAAAATATCACTTACATCTACTTAGGATACGATGATTTTGCTGAAAGACACTGGGTGTTGTCTGATGAAAAAGGTTATACGATTCTTAATCTTAGCGAGGCCAAAACAGGTTCCGCAGATGATAGAAACAAAAAATATCAGGTGATTAAGGTGGCTACACCAATCTTCCCTAAGGACTCCCCAAATGATTGGACCAAATTGACTTTTGAAAAATTAGGAGATTCCGAAGACGATGAAGAAGGTTACAAAGTAGGTCTTGAATTGTACAAACGATTAATGGATAGCTATTCTAAAGACACCAATCATCTTTTCAGGAAAAATACAAAGGATTATCCATCTGGTCCTGAAAAAATTAGAAAAACGCGTGATATGAACGTTGAGTTTTTCATCAAGTTGACTATTAAGAAGAACCACGAAGGCGCTTAATTTTAGCCTTTTATAGTTCACCGATTAGTTCTCTAAAGGATTCCATAAAATCTTTCAATAAGCCTAAAGTGGATTGGTCTGTCAATTGATTATTAGCATCTAACTTTCCTTTTATTCCATTTATAACCAATTGATTGGTATGGGATAACTTACCTCCTAAGGTCCGCATAATCAAAACCAATTCTTTGAGCGCATGCTCCCCAGAAGCGGACGCTATGATTATCCCTACTGGTTTATCACTAAAAATAGTCGTAGAAACCGACCACTCTAAGAGGTTCTTAAGTCCACTTGGGATACTGAAAATGTATTCAGGACAACTAATTATTACACCGTTTGACGCATCTATTTTTTGCTTGATTAAGGCAATGGACTCAGGAGTGTTTTCAGTTGTTTGCTCCGGATTAAAGTGAGGCAAATCAGATAGACTGTCAAAAATGTCCACTTCAAAATAGCCCTTTGAAGTTTCTTTTAAGAATTCTAATATCTTGAGGTTGGACGAATTTTTAGTCGCGCTTCCAACAAGGGCAAATATTTTTTTAGATTCCAATATTAAAATAGAATATTAATCCTTATCCTCTGATTTATTTTCCTTAATAAATGCAGCGCGGATAGGGCTAGGACATGGTTTTTTATCCCCTTTAATGGCAAACCAAAGGACATTATTAAAATCAAATTCCGATACTCTATCCTCTTTATTAAAGTCGAATTCTTCACTTTTACGTTGGAAATAATTCATGGCGGTATTTTTTTCATTCAAATCGATGCTTTCTTTTTGAACTTTGAATGGTTTAGTATTCACTGAATCTGTAAAGCACTTCCACATCGATTCTGCACCTGCATCATACTGACTCATAGGAGGTAATCCTAAAATCATTTCTATGGTATGCAACATACTGGAGGTGGAATACATGCTATGATCAATAAAATGATGTTTTACTTGTCCTCCAGCTACATAAGCGGTTGTTCTGTGTGCATCCACGTGATCTGGGCCATTTTGAGCATCATCCTCCACTATAAACACAACTGACTCCTTCCAGATTTTAGAATGGCTTAAATGATCTACAAATAATCCTACTGCCAAGTCATTGTCTGCCACTTGAGCGGAAGGGGTTATTTTACCCAGTTTTAATCCCATGGTGTGGTCATTGATGAACCTCAAAGTATTGAGCTGAGGTACTTGATTTTTAGCCAAAAGGGAATCAAAATCATGTCTCCATTGAGTAAACCTTGTGGTGTCCTTTACTTGTTGATTCCATCCGGTATAGTGGGTACAAAAATGATTTTCTAAAGCAGGGATATTGGCTTTGTTGTCATCCGCAAACTCTCCATAGGTTCTATAAGTGACATTGTTTCTTTTACAGTAATCCCAAATAAATCCTTTTTTGTTATTTGCGATTGCTCTATTGCCTTCTGCATCATATCCGCCACCCCTACCTCCGTAGGAAGATGGCCAAGTTTTTTCTAAATAATCGGTGGCATAAGCACCCATACTCCAATTATGTCCATCTGCACTGACTTCACCGTCTGTATAAAAGTTATCTAACAGCACAAATTCCTTTGCCAAGGCATGCTGATTTGGGGTAACTTTTTGCCCAAATAGTAATAGGGAGGTGTCTCCATTTCCGCCAGGGATATCGCTTAAAACTTGATCATAAGTACGGTTTTCCTTAATGATATAAAAGACGTACTTAATCGGAGATTTATCTCCCAATTTAGAAGGAATCGGATTTCCTGCTTCCGATTTGCTTTCTGTTTCCTTTGTCTTAGAATAAGGCGTATTGCAATAAACGATTAAAGATTGATTTGCCAATTGATTTTCATTCGGCATATCTATAATGCTTAATGTTCCTTTAAACAATCCTCCTATGTATTGAACTGGCTCTTTGGAGCCAACATCCCCTTGTTGATAGTTGGTTTTTTGTTTCTTTTGTGCTGGATTAGGACCTTTTGGATTGGGTAAGGAGGATAGCCCTTTTCCGTTTGCTACATAAATTTTATTTTTAATTACCCGTACACAAGTCGGATACCACCCGGTCGGGATAAATCCTTTTCCTTTGCTATTTCCTGCAAGTGTAACATCAAATAAAGCCAAACAATTGTTGTCGGCATTGGCAACAAAAAGGGTATTTCCGTCTTCTGACAAGGCCAATCCATTGGTGGTTGAACCTGTTGGTGCATCAGGAAATAAGGCAGTATTTAATGTTTCTATTACGATTTGTTTCTTTAAATCTATGACTGAAACCGAATTATCATCAGAATTGGCTACATATAAAATATTTTCTTTTTTATTTAATATTAATTCATTTGGATTATTCCCAACCATAATGGAATTGGATATTTCCATTTTTTTGGTATCAAAAATAATTACTTTTTGTGCCCCCCAACAGGATATATAAAGTTTCTTTTTATCCTTAGATAATACACAAGTGAATCCTTCTCCGCCTAAAGGGATTTGTTTAATGATATTTTTTTTAATTACATCAATGATATATAGAGCGTTATTTTCCTTTGTGACTGCGTATAAAAGATTATTTTTATCATCTAAAGCAAGTCCAGCAATGGATATTTTTTCCGGCCAAGGTTTTCCGATTTTGATGGTGTCCTGTACTTGTAATTTATCACTAATGACCTCCCATTTTAGGATATAATTTCCATTTCCGCCAGAGCTATACAAGGTTTTTGAATTATTAGCCCAAGCCAATCCCAACCATGCTACTTTGACCTCCTTGGTATCCATTATTTGCTCTGATTTAACATCTACGAGCTGGATACTCTGAGTACTTTGTCCGTTATTGGTTACTGCAATCCATTGACGATTTGGGGATACCGCCATGTTTAATGGCAAATCACCTAATTTCAAGGAATTACCAATTGGGGTGATGCCCCAACCATTTGGTAAACGGACCGTTTTTGTTTTTAACTCCTCTAAGGATTGACCTTGTGCTGTGGTCAAGTTACCCATCAGTCCATTTATAATGGACAAGCAAGTAATAATAATCCCAAATCTATATTTTAATCTCATGAAACTCCTAAACAACATCAAAGTTAGGATTAGGATGTTAAGGTAAGGTTAATCCTTCGGCTACACTTCAGCCCAACCAGAGGTTGCATCGGCTGACAGGCAGGAACCGAACAAGTGGTTGTTGATAATGAACAAGTTATGAGGTGCGATTTTTTTTTGTTAGGTTACAGGTTACAGTGGCTTAAATATTTGATAATTAATTAGTTAAGTGTAACCTAGCTGTAACCTTTTTGTAACCTAAGTGTAACCTAAGGTGACGGTTATTTTTTGGTTGCCCAAATAACGAGATGCTAGACAACATCGCTACTATAAGGTCGCACCGACGGCGCTTATTGGAAATCGTTTTTTATTTGCTACAAACTGTTCGCTCCTACGGAGCTTTGGTTTAATTGACTTTTCAAAACGCAAGCAACTGTTGACTACCAGCGAGTTATGAAGTGCGATTTTTTTTAATTGCCTAAAAACAGTTAAGTAATTGATTTACAGAGTTTTAAGCGTACACTAATCGTACACCAACCATGCTTTAAATGCCCGCTAGCCGTACACTAATCGTACACTAATCGTACACTGGTGTACGAATTTAGAGCTGTTGTCCGAACCACAGATTAACCTGATTACTCTGATTAATGCCTCATAGTGGATGCCCTATATTATACTATTGTCCTAACTCAGCCATTTATCACAACTTGACCGAAAAAAAGTTGAAAAAAGTTTGTAAGTGATTGCCTGTCAGCCTTTGGCTGGATAATGAGCAGAATTATTTTAGGTTATTTTTTTAGAAGGTGTAAGATAGAGGTCTGGGCAAGCCCCTAGAATTGAATTTCTTTTGATTTGAAAATGTTATTAATATTGTCCTTCTCGCACATCAAAGAAACCTATGATATGAACGGAATCTTTTCCCTTAAATGGTTCTTGCCGGAATAATGTAAAATCATATTTACCGCAATATATTTTATTAGTTGTATCCAATTTTGTTATTAACACATAATTAATAATTGGTGGTTTTGTTCCCTTGGTAGAATATGCAAACGTACCATCTGTAAATGAAATATTCCTGGATAAATCCGTTTTAGATAATGGAATGAAGAGGTCAAATGATTCGTTATAATGCTTACTTGGATAAGATTCTCCATAAATATAAAGTAACCCTTTTGATTTATCAATTCTTGCAGTAGATTTATAATCTTGTGTTCTGAACATATGGTCATAATTACATAAATTATTAACCCAAACTTTGCCGTCCATTGTAAAGGCAATGTTATTTGTACCGGTTTCGGTATAAGGTGGCATTACAGTAGGGACGCAGTCTGCTTTTGGGTCTGAGGAAGTTTTACTACAACTGCTTATAAATAGGCAGAGGAGTAATGAGAAGGTTGTGAGGGTTATGGAAACACTTTGTATATTGGTGAATTGAGTTAACCACCCCGTCTTATTTGTTAATAAATTAACAAATAATCCACCCCTCCTTGAAAAGCAGGGGAGCCTTGACGATTGATTTTGAATTGATTTTATTTTTGACATGATTTTGATTGATTTGTATTTGAAAATTTGTTTGTAAGAATCTAATAGTTAATTATTCTCTTTTTTCAAATTAAGGGATAAATGTTGACAATGCCAAATAAAACTTATGATAAATCGGTCCTCTACTTCTTCAAAATCAAGACTTTTCTAATAGATGGGGTGCAGGTAAAGATGCCGACGCCTCTGTTAACGTTAGATTCTATAAAGGCTGGGCTTGCAAAAGGATTTCCAGCAGCATTTTGGGCTATGCTGACGGTTCTATAGAATCGGTAATATTCTTTATTAATGTGGTATAAACTGAAAATACAGGTATCCCCATTTTCAAATTTGGAAGTAATTACGCCAAATGGGATTTTGCCTCCGTTGTAATTGATGTCTGTAAATACGCCGTCACGGAGTCTATGGTTTCCTTTTCTGGAAATGTTGTACATACTAGCTCTGTAATAATCAGTAGTGGCACCATCATCGGCAATGGTGGCAAAAATCAGCATCGATTTAGCGGTAGCGTCATAAGTAAAGGTGATGGAATCCAATACTGGTAATGGAGGGCAAACTGATTCCGCGGTGATATGTTTTCCGTCCTTAGTGGTGACATCCATGGTATATTTAACACCAGGGGTTAGGGTAAAAGGCGTTAAATAATTTTTATAATTAAATAATTTATAATTTGAGGTATCACAAGTATTTGGGATATTATTATTTTGTAATTCAATTTGACCGCCATTCCAAGATACCAATACCCTTGCTCCTGCTTGGAAAGGGGTATCAACAGTTCCGTTATATGACTGTGATTTACTTATTGCCGCTTGAATTTGTGGTATAGGAAGCGGAATTCCTCTGTATTGGCATTCCTGCCTATAATTTTCCAAATAACATTCTATTTGGATTTGTTCTTCAAATTTAGGAAGGTTTAAATCCACATCTTTTCTTAAATTTTTGCAAGAAATTAAAACGATTATGGTAATTATATAAATTAGTATTTTTTTCATTTTAAATAGATTGGGAATTAAAATTTAAAATTATAGGTAAAGGAAGGAATGATTGGGAATAAACTGACTTGCTTACCTTTGAACCCACTTGGTAAGCCCAATCCAGTTCCGCTATGATTGTTATATAGGGTTTCTGTATAAAGGAAAAAAGGATTCCGTCTATTGTACAAGTTATAGATACTGAAAGTCCAATCGCTTTCACCCCATTTAGGCTTCATTTTATAAACGATTCCTAAATCTGCTCTGTGATAAGCAGGCATTCTGTAATTTGACCTTGTGGTATAAATGTCAGTTGTTTTAACATTTCCGCTTCCTAAGTCTTGTAAAACGCTATATCCTGTAGGGAGGGTAGTTAAAGTTCCTGAATTATAGACCCAAACGCCACTGAATGTCCATCTATTGTTTAGTTTATAAGTTAAAACCACTTTGATATCATTCCGGATGTCGTATTTAGGCTTTACGATTTGTGGTGCTTGACCCTCGTCATAAGTGAATTCTCTAAAAGTATAGGCAAGCGTATATCCTACCCATCCGGTGAGCTTACCTTCTTTTTTTTCTATAAAAACTTCGTTTCCGTACGCCCATCCTTTACCATAAACAAATTCAGTTTCAAGATTTGGATTATTAAATAATTGAGCGGCATTTTTAAAATCAATTTGATTGGATAGCCATTTATAATACACCTCATCTGTAATGGATATTTTTTCACCAAATAATAAGAAAGTAGTTCCTGCTGCTATTTGATCTGCTACCTGAGGTTTTACATTGGCGGTGGTGGGATACCAAACGTCCGTAGGAAGACTGGTGCCAGAATTTGAAATTAAATGGACATACTGCGCCATTCTAGTATAACTTCCTTTAAAGGACCATTGATCATTTATTTTATATCGGATAGCGGAACGTGGTTCTAATACTCCGTGGGTGGATCCTTTAGCTAAAAATCCGCTTTCGTGTAATCCATAATTTAGTCTGACTTTGTCATTAATTTCCCAATCATCACTGACGTAAACGTACCCTTCAGAGCCAAATAATTGGTTGGTATTTTGTACGTTGATGTTTCCTTGGGTAGAGTTTAATTGAAATCGTCCTACGGTAAAGGTATGATAGGTGGCACTCCATCCAAAATTGATGTTATGACTGGCTTTATATCTGGTGCCATAATCTTGTTTGATTTGCCAATCCTGAATTTTACTTCCTAATTCAAAATTTAAAGAATTTGATGCGCTGGAAATGGTATATTGATAATCGGTAAAAATAGCGGAGGTATTTAAAAATAATTTATCGCCAAAAATGTGATTCCATCTTAAAGTCCCTGTTTCATTTCCCCAATTAAAGCCGAAATTAAATACGCCGTTTTGGAATCCGAAAACGTCTCTTCCAAAATATCCGCTTAAAAATAATCGATCTTTTTTAGAAAGTAAATAATTGGCTTTTGCATTCAAATCATAAAAATAATACCTTGGGATTGGTGTATAATCCGATTTATTTTCTTGAGTTTTGTTATATGCTTGCGTAAAATAATCAAAGTATGTTCTTCTTGCCGATATCATGAAAGAGGAAGTGTCCTTTTTTATTGGGCCTTCTATTGTTAATCTGGAAGCGATTAACCCGATTCCGCCTGTAACGACATATTTTTTGGCATCACCTTCTTTCATTTTAACATCCACCACACTAGACAGTCTACCTCCAAATTTTGCAGGATATCCACCTTTATACAATTCTACTCCTCTAACCGCATCTCCATTAAACACGCTGAAAAGTCCAAATAAGTGATTGGCATTGTATATAGTTGCCTCATCTAAAATGATTAGGTTTTGGTCAGGTCCACCTCCGCGGACATAAAAACCAGTAGTTCCTTCAGAACCTGATTGTACACCTGGTAATAACTGAAGTGTTTTTAATATGTCCACCTCCCCAAATAATACAGGGAGTTGTTTGATGGTTTCAATGGGCAAATCAATTTTTCCCATTTGTGTTTTATTGACTTGCTCTCTGGCGGACTCTCCATTGACGATGACTTCCTTTGTTTCCTTGGAAATGACTTGTAATTCAATATTTAGATTGATGTTTTTATCCACTACCACAGTTCTATCCTCTGTTTTTAAACCTATAGATGATATTCTTAAGGTGTATGTTCCTTCTGGGACTGCAATATTGTAATATCCGTAAGTATTGGTGGTAGTTCCTTTTTTGATTTCTTTTACAAAGATGATGGCACCTTCCAAGTCCTCTGCATTTCCTCCATCTTTAATCTTTCCGGAAATGGAAAACATTTTTTGTGCAGATATTGATAGGCAAAATCCTAATAAATAAGTAATTAGGACGATTATATTTTTTTTAAACAAGGTATAAGTTTTTATTTTGATATTTTAAAGCTGTTTGGGCATTCAAATTTAGCCAACTTTCTCGCTGTTTTTGAGATATTCTATGATTTCTTGGAAATTCATTTTGGTATCTCTTTCAACCCTTCTTGCAATTTTTTTAGCCTCTTCAGAATTAGCATACTCCAAATTGAATCCTAGCATAAGTAAACATCCGTTGTAAAGCAACCTCCAGGTATATCGCTTCCCTTCTGGGAAAGAATTCCTATGCTGTTCTATTGGGTGGAGAGGGTCATATATTTTATTTCCAGCAAGTCTGTCTAAAACCATTAGTCCTTTAGTGGATATTGGGACAGGGGGTCTTCCGTCACGTACAGCAGGTTGAAGATAAAAATTGAATTTATTAAGGGGTTCCTTGGTGATGATGCATTGATTGAAGATAGACAGACAATGTTTTTTGTAGGAAGTAGCAAAAATGGTCGTTTCGACTTCTCTCACCTTTTGAGTGGCAATGTCTCTAAGCGCTGCAAATATGGCATAATAAATCCTGTCTTGGGTGGGCAAGGCATCTTCCAACATAATAGGAAGCGGATTGCTGTCTAAATATTTAAGAATTTGCTCGTTTTTTAAACCTTCCTCCTTAATAAAGGAAATAATCATTTGCTCGATATGATCAAAGAGACCTTCTAACAAGGAATTGTCCAATCGCTGTGTGAGCATGTCGACTATCTCCTCCTGAGTTTTTTCCTCATACAAAACGGAAATGCTTTGAACAATCTGCCTTTGATACGCAATTCTTTCCTCAATGGACTGATTCTTAACAAACTTTTTCTTATCTATTGGTATTTTAGCATCTTCCATGGCACAGTTTAGGTACAAAATAACAAAAATCGAGCAGGATTTTGAAAGTATTTTAATTTAGATGTAAGGTAATCGTAAATTTGTACGTTAAGCATTACAAAAATTAGCATAACTTCTAAACGCAGTTTAATCAAAAGTATTGGATAGTATTGGTCAACATAGTATAAAAGATTCCTTGGATCTGAATAATTTGCCATTGCACATTGCCATTATAATGGATGGAAATGGACGCTGGGCTAAAAAACAAGGGGAACAAAGAATCTTTGGTCATCATAATGGAGTCCATTCCGTGAGGGATGTATCGGAAGCTTGTGCGGAACTTGGCGTATCCTATTTGACTTTGTATGCTTTTTCTACTGAAAACTGGAACCGTCCTAAGGAGGAAGTCCACGCCTTAATGACCCTGCTGGTTAATACCATTAGTGACGAACTACCTACTTTACATAAAAATAAAATATCCTTAGAATGTATAGGGGATATTAGTCAATTACCAGAAGATTGCCAAAAAACATTGGCAGAGGCAATTGCTCAAACCAAAGAATATGACAGGATGAAACTAATCCTTGCACTTAGCTATAGTGCTAAATGGGACATCATCAATGCAGTTAAATCCATTGCTACAATGTTGAAGGATAATCAATTAGCACTTGAGGACATCAATAACGATTTGATTTCTGCTCATTTGAGCACTGCCAAATATCCTGACCCATCCTTAATGATCAGAACGAGTGGGGAACATAGAGTAAGCAATTTCCTATTATGGGAATTGGCTTATGCTGAATTTTACTTTAGTGAAGTGCTTTGGCCCGATTTTCATAAAGAACACCTATATCAAGCAATATTTGACTATCAAAAAAGAGAACGCCGATTTGGACTCACTTCCGATCAAATCGTTCAATCAAAATAACTACAGAAATAATAATGACGCCTTTAAAAAATAAATATTTTTTACTTTTATTTATACTTCTTTTTTCCTTTTTAAGCCAAAACATATTTGGGCAAACTGACACTTTAAAAAATAATAGCCTTAATAATCAAGTCAATTATGGTTCCCCTGCTAAGTATGAATTGGCAGGTATTAACTTCAGTGGACAAACTATTGACAACAACCTGATACTATCTGTTTGTGGATTGACTATTGGGCAAAGAATCACCATCCCTGGTGATGAAATCACAGTAGCCATTAATAATATGTGGAAACTTGGACTTTTTAGCGATATAAAAATCAATTTAGAAAGAACAGAAGGGACAAAAGCCTACATTGTTATCCAAACTAAAGCAAGACCAAAACTATCCTCTTATCAATTTGAAGGAGTAAGCAGAAAAGTGGCAAAAAATTTGAAGGAGCAAGTCAAACTCAGTGCAAATTTGGTGGTCACCAATCAATTGATTCAAAATTCAGTTTACAATATCAAAGAATATTTTACTAAAAAAGGATATTCATCCGCTAAAGTGGATGTAGAGCAAATCAATGATCCGGGTAATAAAAATACCACAAAAGTCATTTTCAAAATCAAAAGTGGCGCTAAAGTAAAAATTGAAGAGATAATAGTAACAGGAAACACCCAGGTCAGCTATAAAAAAATAAAAAAATTATTAAAGCATACCAAAACAAGAAACTTTTTTAGAATATTTAGACGCTCTAAATTCACCCCAGATGAATATGAAGACGATAAGGAAAAAATAATCGATTATTATACTACTAAAGGATTTAAAGACGCCAAAATAGTATCAGACTCCGTTTATAACATTTCGGATAAAAGAATTGGTATTAAAATTAATATTTCAGAAGGGAATAAATATTATTACAGAAATATTTCTTGGACAGGAAACACTAAATATACTTCCACTCAACTACAAGGAATTTTAAATATTAAAAAGGGTGATTTATATAATCCTGGTGTCTTAGAAAGTAGATTGCACATCAACCCTGCTGGATTGGATGTAACATCCCTATATATGGATGATGGTTATTTATTTTTCAGCATTAATCCTGTAGAAACTAAAATAGAAAATGATTCTATTGATATGGAAATCAGGATTTTTGAAGGGCCACAAGCAACAATCAATAAAGTTAAGGTTACTGGAAATACTAAAACACACGATCACGTAGTTTTAAGAGAGTTAAGAACGCGTCCAGGACAAAAATTTAGTAGATCAGATATTATTAGGTCACAGAGAGAGCTATCTCAATTAGGTTATTTTAATCCCGAAAAAATGAATGTTATTCCTACACCAAATCCAAAGGACGGAACAGTAGATATTGAATACATTGTGGAAGAAAAGCCGAATGACCAAATCGAGCTTTCGGGTGGTTACGGAGGTGGTTATCTAGTAGGTGTGTTGGGATTATCTTTAAATAACTTTTCAATTAAAAACGTGGCACATCCAAAGATGTGGCAAGGATATCCTTCTGGGGATGGGCAAAAATTTTCAATCAGAGCAACTTCAAATGGAATCTACTATCAACAATTTAATATGAGTTTCACTGAACCTTGGTTTGGAGGGAAAAAACCAAATTCCTTTAGTGTGACGCCATTTTATTCTGTTCAAAATTATTCAGGAAGTAAAATTAATATCGCAGGATTAAGTATAGGGCTAGGGAAAAGGCTAAAATGGCCTGATGATTATTTTGTATTAAATCACGTATTGTCTTATCAATATTATACCTACGAAAATTATTATTTTAATTCTAGCAATAGATCGTCAGGATATTCAACCAATATTTATTTAAAACATGTATTGAGTCATTCCACTATAAGTGGATATGAAAATAGTCCAATATATCCTAATCAAGGCGCTAGCATGTCTATATCCTTACAATGGACGCCTCCTTATTCTTATTTAAGTAAAAAGGATGTCAACACAGAAGGTACAAATGCACGTTACAAATTAATTGAGTATCATAAATGGAAACTCGATCTAATGCAATACATTGGTTTTGGTGCTAAAAAGAAGTTTGTCATTGCGACCCAAGTCAATTTTGGATTAATGGGGTTATATAATCGTAACCTTGGATTAAGTCCATTTGAGCGTTTTTATGTTGGTGGAGACGGACTTACTGGTTTCAGTATAGATGGTAGAGAGCTCATTAGATTAAGAGGATACAAAACCTATGATGCCGTTACGCCTAACACCAATTATACAGGAGGGGTAGAAAACGGAGCTACTCTTTATAATAGATTCACCATGGAGGCACGTTATCCATTCCTTACAGGTCAAGCGGCGACGATTTATGGATTGGCATTTATTGAAGGCGGAAATGCACAAAATAGATTCAGCCGTTATAGTCCATTTGATATGAAAAAATCTGCTGGAGCTGGATTAAGGGTATTTTTACCTATGTTCGGATTATTAGGATTTGACTTTGGTTATGGTTTTGACAAACCATTAAATCAAACAGATAATACTCCTAGTGGATGGCATTTCCATATTTATATAGGTCAGAGTATATTTTAGGTATTTAATTAATTTTATATAAAATAAAAGTTCCAGCAAAAATTAATTTTTGCTGGAACTTAACTTAATTTGAAAAAAATGTTTATTTTACAATTATACGGGTTGTAGCTACATCTTCATAATCTTGATTACCTGTTTTAAAATCAGGTACCATTTTTAATATAAATGTACCCGAGGATACATTAGATGGAATTTTAATACTGGTTTTACCACTTACCACTTGGTTACCTGGAGCTTCAAAAGTGGTATTTGTTACCATTGTACCATTCAAATCAAATAATGCCAAGGTATATTTACCGCCATTGACGTTTTCCAAATTGATCCAAACTTGCGCACCTTTATCGCAAGGATTTTCTGAAGATAATTTTAGCCTTTTTTGAGGAGGCTTTGCATAATAAACAGAGGCGTCATCTATGCCTGTTGTAGGGGTATTGATACCTCTAAAAATGTATCTGCCATTATTTATAAAAACAAAGTTTTTATCTTTTACATTATACATAACAGCTTCAGCAGGGAAAATAGAATCTTTTTTAAATAAACAGTATTCTTGCCACCAACTTTTACCGCCATCTATTGTGCGTAAAATCCCATACTGTGTATTTCCATAGGCAATACCATGATTACGGTCAGAAAAATAAGCATTCGTAATGTTATTTCTGATAGATACTATTGAAATTAGGGTATCTATATGTTTACCAAAATCTTTGGAATAAAGCACTGAAGAATGTGATTCTAGGGTAGAATTATCAAAAGACCTAATAGTAAAATAACAAAAATTAGTATCTAAAAATTTTAATTCCCCTAAATAAATTGACTGAACAGGTAATTTAAAACTTTGCCAATTTTTACCTAAGTCCCTAGTGTAAACTAAATCTGAAAGGGTAAGGTAATAACAAAAGTTTTTAGTAACTGGTCGTAAATCGACATAACCAGCTGGGGATTTAATAAATTTTTGCGTTCTCCAAAAATCAGAAGTAAAATAAAGATAGGTATGACTATTTGTGGAATCATTAGCAGAATAACCTACTGCACAGCCTGTACCATCCTTTACGGTGAATCGAATTTGAGTAGTGGTATCATTTGTTAAAGTGTCAGCTTTCCACGTCTTACCATTATCATAAGTTTTCATAGAAACCGTATAATTTATGTCATTTGATTTATTCTTAATTGGTCTTGAATGAATATTCAAATCGCAGAGAATAATACCATTATTAAATACCTCATGCTTACGTAACCACACATTGTCCCACTTTTTCCCTTTCTTAGGAGCACCCTTTGGTATATCGAATCTTTTAAATTCATGCCATGTTTTACCGGAGTCTATTGATTCTACTAAACTAGAAAAACCATTAGAGTCTATAGTTGATGAATCTAAATAAAGTTTTTTCTCATTTAATATACTAATATTTAAAAATTGTACAAAGTTATTTTTTGTTAAATTGTGTATAGAATCAACAAAATTATAATTTGTTTTATTTAAATAAAACGGATATTTAGGGTAATCGGAGGCAACTATATTATTTATACTAAATACCAAACTAATTAGAGCACAAAGAGTTATAAGACATTTTTTCATTTTAAATAATTTAAATGGTTTGAACAAATTTATGGGAAGATTTTGACAATACCAAACGGTGCTTAAGAAAATTTGTCGGTTATCCCATTTCCTAATAACAAACCATAGGAATTAATTAGCAAATCCTTGTAAGAGTGGTATTTTCAGGTCACTTTATTGGGTGAAATTCGCGGTGGTGAAAATCCTTTATCTTAAATTTATATGCAATAATAAAATAGGCTCTAACTTACTTTCTATCCGTTTTGTAAGGTGATTAAATAAGTCTCAGCAAAATATCTATCTTTGCCTTTTATAGTAGAACTAACGTATTAAAATGCTTAAAAACGCCGTTGTATTGTTATTCCTTTCCTTTTTATTAGGAAGTATTCAAGCTCAAATCATCATTTCCTATCCTAAGGCAAAGAAAGTGGATCAAGTGGATGATTATTATGGGACTAAAATTCAAGACCCTTATAGATGGATGGAAAACGATACCACCAAGGAAGTAGCTGATTGGGTGAAGTCAGAAAATAGCGTGACTCAGTCTTATTTGGAAAAAATCCCTTACAGAGGATTAATTAAAGACAGACTCACCAAACTATGGAATTATGAGCGTTATGGGGTAATCATGCATCATAACTCCAATTATTTCTTTTTTAAGAATAATGGATTACAGAATCAAAGTGTACTTTATGTGACCAAAGACCCTAATAATCTATCTAAAGCGGAAGTATTTTTAGACCCAAACAAGCTATCCAATAACGGAACAGTAGCTTTAGGAACGTCAGGATTTGATAAATCAGGGAAGTATTTTGGATATGCAATAAACAGATCTGGGTCCGACTGGCAAGAAATCTATGTCATGGATGTAGAGAAAAAAGAAAGATTAAAGGATTCCTTAAGATGGGTCAAATTCTCTGATATTGCGTTCTATAAAGACGGATTCTTTTATTCCCGTTATGATGAACCAAAAGGATCAGCTTTAAGCTCTGAAAACGAATATCAAAAGGTTTATTATCATAAAATAGGAACTACTCAAAATCAAGACGTTTTGATGTTTGAAGACAAAAATCGTCCTAAAGTTGGATTCAGTGCATCTGTGTCTGATGATGAGCGTTTTTTAATCATTTATGCAACTGAAGGAGCTAGTACAGGAAATGAATTATATTATAAAGACCTCTCTAAACCAATCACTCAAATCACTAAAATATATTCAGGATTTGAATTTGAGCATGGTTTTATTGATAATATAGGAGATAAATTCTTAATTTCAACTACAGAAAATGCACCTAAAAAGAAGATATTAATTGTTGATCCTAAAAATCCTAAAAAAACAGAAAAGGTAATTATTCCAGAAAAGGAAGAGGTACTATCCAATATAGCAATAGTTAAAAATCAATTGATATTAACCTATATGAAAAATGCCTGTCATAAAGTGTATCAATATAACGTTAATGGCGGTTTAGAGCGTGAAATTCAATTACCTGATTTAGGAACGGTTTCCGGTTTTGAAGGACAAAAAATGGATAATGAATTGTATTATTCTTTTTCATCTTTTAAATATCCTGCCTCTATTTTTAAATACGAATTAAACACTGGAAAATCATCCGTGATTGCTAAACCTAATATTGATTTTGATCCAAGTCTTTACGAAACCAAACAGATATTTTATCCTTCAGCTGATGGGAAACAAATTCCTATGTTTATTGTCCATAAAAAAGGATTAAAATTAGATGGAACAAATCCGACTTATTTATATGCTTATGGAGGGTTTAATATCAGTTTAAATCCGTCATTTTCAACCTCAAGATTAATATTATTAGAAAACGGAGGTGTGTTTGCACTTCCTAATTTACGTGGAGGGGGCGAATTTGGCGAAGAGTGGCATAAAGCAGGAATGCTGGAAAAAAAACAAAATGTATTTAATGACTTTATTTATGCCGCTCAATATTTAATTGATAATAAATATACGTCTAAGGAAAAATTGGCGATTGCAGGAGGATCCAATGGAGGATTATTAGTAGGAGCTTGTATGACTCAGCGTCCAGATATGTTCAAGGTATGTTTTCCTTCTGTGGGCGTATTGGATATGTTAAGATTCCATAAATTCACTATAGGACACGCTTGGGTACCTGAATACGGAAGTAGTGATAATGCAGAGCAATTCAAATATTTAATCAAGTACAGTCCTTTGCATAACATTAAGCAATACGGGTATCCTGCTACCATGATTATCACCGCTGATCATGATGATAGAGTGGTTCCTGCTCATAGTTTTAAGTTTGGAGCTACTTTACAAGAGAAAAACACTTCTATGAGTCCTATTTTGATGTATATTGAATCCAATGCAGGACATGGAGCGGGAAAACCAACATCCAAAACAATAGAAGAGCAATCCGATGTTTGGAGTTTCTTTTTCTACAATACTAAATCGACAGTTAAGTATTAGTAGAGCCTAAAATAAGGTGGTCACGTTTCCGTATTTAAAGTAGCTGCTTCCGTCCCAGCCGGTGTAGATTATTTGATAAATATAGACATTATCAAAAGGGATGTTTCCTCTATAGGTGCCGTCCCAGAGTTTCTTTTTATCGGAAGACTCAAATACTTTTTCTCCCCATCTGTTATAGATTCTGATGTTGTAGTCTTTTACAAATATTGGGGAGGTAAAAAATTGATCATTTAAACCGTCTCCATTAGGAGTAAAGGCGTTAGGTGGATATAGTAATGGTTTTTGTAGCAAGAAGATGTCATTGCTATTAGCAACTAAGGTTAAACCTGAAGTTGCTGTTGGAGTTGCTACAATCCTATACCAATATGCTCCGTGGTCGGGATTTAATTGGTCATCATCATAATCAAAAATATTATTTTTTAATTTAATAATGGAGTTCATACCAGGAGAATCAGCATATTCTCTTAGGATATTGTATTCATCAACGCCGT
>Ga0114962_10000147_pt1 | contig 60271 bp, 58 predicted proteins | sample C_130820_MF_Meta_FD_87017 | JGI IMG/M metagenome (GOLD analysis project Ga0114962, IMG submission 87017) | Freshwater microbial communities from Lake Croche, Canada to study carbon cycling - C_130820_MF_MetaG | ecosystem: Environmental > Aquatic > Freshwater > Lake | place: Lake Croche, Canada... | reverse complement strand
GAAGCTCGGCTCCGAGATGGCAGCCTCATAGGCGCAGCAACAACCACAGCTCTAGAACTTGGTGTGGACATTTCTGGTCTTGATGCAGTAGTGCTCACGGGTTGGCCAGGAACTCGAGCAAGTTTTTGGCAACAAGTGGGTCGAGCGGGGCGCGATGGCCATGATGCTCGAGCTCTCTTAATTGCTAGTGACAACCCACTAGATCACTACTTGGTAAAGCATCCTGAAATGATCTTTGATAATCCAGTTGAAGCATCGGTATGCGATCCCACAAATGCAAATGTTTTGGGACCACATTTGCTTTCCGCTGCCTCGGAACTGCACCTTCGCGAAGAGGACTTACCGATCTTTGGACCACCTGAGCTAGTGCGATCACTCATCGAAGAGCAATGCAGTGCAGGGTTGCTCAAACAGCGGCCCTTGGGCTGGTATTGGAATGGTCATGGTCGAGCCCAGTCGATGGTGAATATTCGTGGGACTGGTGCCGCTCCTTACAGCATCGTGGAAGAAGGAACTGGTCGAATTGTCGGGACAATTGATGCCGCAGCAGCGTTCCTTCAAGTCCACCCCGGAGCAATTTATGTCCACCTTGGGGAGACCTACTTTGTGAATACCCTCAACATTGAGGAACGCATTGCCTTTGTACACAGCGTCGATGTCGACTATTCAACCTACGCGCAAGAAATCACCTCTGTAGCACTTGTTGAGCAGCAAGATGCCAAATGGTGGGGACCGTTTGAAGTGTCTCGAGGCATTGTTGATGTGACTGAGCATGTGATTGGGTACCAGCGTCGACGATTGCTCACCGGTCAGATTTTGGGAAATGATCCACTGGATTTGCCTGAACAAACGTTACGAACACAAGGTATGTGGTGGACAATTCCACGCGAGACCCTGGATACCTTGCAGATTGGTGATGTAGCTGGGGCTGCACACGCAGCTGAGCATGCAGCAATTGGAATCCTGCCGCTCTTCAGTATGTGCGATCGATGGGACATCGGTGGCGTCTCAGTTACCGAGCATCCTGATAATGGTCTGTGCACGATTGTGATCTACGACGGCCAGTCGGGTGGTGCGGGCTTCACACATCATGGTTTTGATGTGGCTACACAATGGCTCGGTGCAACACGAGATGTCATTCAGGAATGTGATTGCACACACGGATGCCCAGGTTGTGTTCAATCACCAAAGTGTGGGAACAACAACAATCCGCTCGACAAACAAGCAGCTCTGCGGATTCTAGATGCAATGCTGCGGCACGCTCCCAAAGAAGCTTTACAAAACTAATAGCCGGCTTTGGCTGTCGCAGTAACTGCAGGAATTATTTGATGCAGTCTTGCACTGCGCACTTCTTGTGCGACAACTACGTAGACACTTGATTGATCACTTGTGCAATGAACTAACTCGGTTGCATTCAGTCGGGCAACTCGACCAGCATGTGCGCAAGCTGCCTGTGTGCCGTCAATTAGATTTTGGGCACCCGCTACAGCTGCTAAATCTGCAGCAGACTCGGTGATTCGTTGTTGAATGAATATCTGACTGAGTGGCGCGACAACTACGGCCATACTGAGCAGCGCGAGAACCACACAAGTAACAAGAATGGTCACTGAACCTTTCTCCGCGCAGAGGTGCTGCTTGATTGATGCTCGTTTAAGGTCCACTCGGCAAATCCTCGCGAGAGGCAACTGCAGATGCATTAACAGTTACTGGGATTGGAATGAGAGGAATCGGTGACTTGGAGTTCATGTGAATGCTGACTCGCACAATTGATTCCTCTTGGATTACCTCATACTGTGCTTGCTCGGGCAGGATCTGACTGAAGTTGGAGGGAAGCGCTTGCCCCCTGGCCAGAATTCTTGCTGCGCTTGCGGCAGCACTATGTAATCGCAGATCAGTCACGGTCAGTCCAAGCATCCACACCGACATCACAGCCATCATGATCACGAGTGGAATAGTCAGAGCAAACTCAACAGTTGCATAGCCGAATTGCTTGCACAGAGTGGTTGAGAGCTTCAAGACTCTCAACCACTCCAACAGTCGCTTGTACATCAGTTAAACAAGAAGCCAAATGCCTGCTTAAGCACACTAAGAATCAGGTCATAGAAGAACGAGCTCGTCAGAATCTTGATCAGTATTCCACCTAATCCAGCGGCCGCGCATGTGCCAACCGCGTACTCAGCTGTTGTCATTCCGGCTTCCGAACGCAATCGGGAAATGAGTGCAGTCATGCTAATTGTCCTTTCGAGAACTGAATACGAAGGTCATATCCATCACGACAACAATTGCCAAGGCTGACGACGATTTCCAGCAACTCCTCACCCGTGTGCATAGAACAGATGTGTGAACTACCAATGCACCTGCGTTAAGAATGAAGCTACAAGTGGGACGACCGTAAGCAGGAAAAATGCTGGGAGGAAACAAAGCCCTAGGGGTAGAACACTCTTCACCGCTAACGACCGAATCCTAGTAGTGACTTCACTCTGCGCCTCTTCGCGAAGGTGTTCCAACATGGCATCCAAAGCTTCGACAACTGGTGCACCTGACAAATGCGCTGCGGCCAAAATTCCGCAAATGAGTGTCCATTGTGCATCGATGGTCGTCAACTCAATGAGTGCTGTAGGCAGATCTTGACCCATTTCATAAAGCTGCACCACCCCTGAGAGTTGGCGATGCGCGATAGTATGTCTCGAAGCGCTGGCCAACTTGAGGCTCGCTGGTATCGACAGTCCAGCCGAGAGTCCCAGAACCAGACTCTCTAGCACGACCACCAAATCAAGAGCAGATACTGATTTCCGTTTTATTTTGTCCGCAGCATCAAGGCGCGGAACAACCGAGTAAAGGGTGAACATCACGGCAGCACAAAGCGCTAATCCTAAAAAGGAGGGGAAAGCCACAACTGGCGCCGCGGCCAAAATTGCGTTACGACCATGCTTACTCATGCGGACCTGCTTGACCGGCGCACGAGCCACTTCACCCAAAACCAGCCGGAAACTTCCAACGCAACTCCACAGAAGCCGCATGCTGCTCCCAGCGCTGAATGCAAAAACCATGCCACTGGATTAATGCCAAGCCCAATACCCATGAGTGCACCCATGAGCGGCAGTGCTGCCAAGACGATAACGGATGCCTTAGTGCTCGCTATCTCCTGCGTCAACAGTCGCTGTCGTCTTTGTTGATCGCGCACAGAGGATATGATGCGTGCCAATGATTCTGTCATCGGAGCACCAGTTTGAGTACAGATGCGATAAATCAGTGCAACATCCACCAATGCGTCAAGGTTCATTGCTTGGCCATCAAGTTCAAGTGCAGTTGCAATATCTGACTTATCAATGATCGCTCTCTGAGTGTGTGTCATGCTGCCAGATGGCAGCGCGCCACATGCTCGGAGCACTGCAGAATCTAGCAGTGAACCAGCCATGATTTCACTGTGCAGGGTCCACAAAAAAGGCGCGGGTGACAGGCTTTCAGTTTTATGCAATGACTTTATGAGGTGACCGAGGTTTGTGGAGATACGAGGCAGACACAAGGGAGTTCGCAGAACTGGTAGCGGTCCCCACGCCAAATAAACAGAAACAATCATGAGGCTGACAAGGACTAGCCCCATGCTTCCTGCCACTCCAAATAATTCTGCAATATGTTGAATCCAGGAGATGAACGTGCGCCTGTTCTGAGGTTCACTGCAGGTAGCACAAATGCTTGACCAGATGCATCTTGTTGTAAAACATTTACAGACTTCAGTCGGCGTTCACCGTTAGCCATACGTTCAAGATCGATAATTACTTGTACCCCGCCGACGAGTTGCGCATGGATTGCCTCGCGAGGTAGACCGGCCATGAACCCCAAAGCTTCAAATCGAGCAGGCACCGTCTGCGCTGAATTGGAATGAATGGTGACGGCACCACCTTCGTGCCCGGTGTTGAAGGCAGTCAAGAGGTCAGCGATTTCTACCCCACGCACTTCACCCAATATGAGCCGATCTGGTCGCATGCGTAGGGCTTGGCGTACGAGTGTACGCATAGTGACTTCACCTGCGCCTTCGATATTTGCAGCTCTTGAAGTCAGGCTCACTACATGCGGATGATTGATTGCAAGTTCAGTCGAATCCTCGATGACAAGAATGCGCTTATCAACTGGTACATGGGCAAGCATGGCGTTAAGTACCGTGGTCTTGCCGGAGCCGGTTCCTCCGCACACAACAAAACTCGTACCCGACTTCACAATCTGCATCAAGAGGAGTGAGCCCTCATGTGACACCGAGCCAAGTTCAACTAGACGGCTTAGAGTCATCGTCTCTAACGCTGGTACGCGAAGCGAGATTGTCGTGCCGTGGACGCTCAGCGGAGGAATTACGGCGTGTAGCCGAAGCCCATTAGGTAGACGGGCATCAACCCACGGCACTGCATCATCTAGCCGACGCTGCGCAAGACCAGCCAATCGAATGGCAAAATTGCGAAGTGATGCCTCATCAGTCCAGCCAGAAGTGACCTGCTGCATGCCAGCTCCACAATCAATCCACACATCGTCGAAGGAGTTGACGACAATATCTGTCAGATTGGGCTCAAGCAGAAGGTGGGCGAGCGGTCCCATTCCATCAAATGCCAGAAGAATCTCACTGACTATCTCGAGTCGCTGTGCATGCGGCATGACTGGCGAAACTTTACGTAAGACATCTGCAAGGTTCTCGGCCGTGACATCTAAGCCCTGCTGAACACATTCTTGTCGGACGGCTAGGTGTAGATCAGATGGCAATCGGGAGATCATCGTGAAGCTCGATTGCCGTACTTAGTTGATTGATAGCCCGACTGAACGCCCCAAGTGTTACGCGTGTCAGACCCAAACCCTGCTCAACTTGCTCAACAATCCGGGCATCCGTCGGCAAACTTGCTCGGAGCGGAAGTTCTAGTGCCTGAGCCACACCGATGGGGGTCAGACCCGAACCAGGAACCTGTCTGACCACAACGCCACACCTAGTATCAGCCAGCTTGTCTCTGATAGCAGTGACAAGGGAACTTGCCCGAACGGTTGTGGGCACAACTAGAAGCACATCATCACTTAACGTCAACAACTCTTCCGTCAGCCCGTCGGCCAATCGAGGAGTATCGATGATGACAACGTCACACGCGGTCGCTACCGTCGCTACGAGCGAATGAATATCTTGCGCTGTGATGTCTAGGTGTCCCCGCTTGGGTGCGACCACATGAATGCCGGCGGCAATGACCAGGCTGTCGAACAATTCCGATCCTGCGACCGAACCTTTCAAATTGACGATATCCGCCCAGCGCATTCCTTGAGCCTGCTCACAACCCATCACAACATCAAGTCCACCGGCAGCAAGATCAGCATCCACTAAGCAAACCTTCAGGCCCTGTGTCACGTACTGCCCTGCCAATGCACAGGCGACGGTGGATGCCCCAGCTCCGCCGACCACTGGGGTCACAGCTACTACGTGCGCACGATTATGAATCGGCGGGACTACGTGCTCAACAAGCCAATCGGACTGGGTTGGCAAAGGTTCAACGTGTTCAGCGTTGAGTCGCATAGCAAGTTTCCAGGTGTTCGTAGAAATGCCATTCGGCGCAAGCACAACCACATGATTGTGGCTCAGTGTCTCCAACTCAACATTCTGATCAACAAATACTCGATAGGCCCCAGATGCAATCTCAGGCGTCACACTATCGACCACGATAATTTCGGACTGTGTAATGGCACACATCTTGTGAAAATGTGCAGAGAGAATCTCATCCCTTGTGATGAGCAGAGCGTAAGACATACATCCCCCTAGATAGCGGCAAACTTTGCTTACGTTATGGCTCACATACCTTGCGTTGCTAAATCCCCTACTGCTTCTGGGGATGCAGATCGGGTGTGCACAACATAAAAGTGCAGCGGTCCCTTCGGGGGTGGAGGGACCGCTGCGTTCGACACAGGGGGTGCATCGATGACAATCTCAAGGATTGAGTGATTACAGAATCCACCTATCCGTAAGGTTTCGCAACCGATTCCTGAAAAATTACAAGAATTCACTCTGGGACAAGCAGGCGGATAACAATCTTTGCCATTCAGCAGAAAAGCTTAAGAAAAATGTCTATTATTCAGCGTCACGCAATGTACGAAGAGTTTCGGCGGTTTCGTTAAACGCGTCCACAGTTCTATGACTCTTGGACAAACTTTTCAGCTTACGAATACCTGCCCAGATAATCAGACCGGTAAGTCCAAGCAGGACAAGCGAGATCACTAAGAAAGCCGCCCATGGTGCCAGACCTGCGGCAACCAGACCAAAGCCTGCAGTGACTAGAAGGGAAATTAGGGCTAGGTGCCCTATGAAAATAGCTACCAGGAGCAACACAGACGACTTCAGAAAACTAGAAACACTTTCCTTAATCTCAGCCTTCGCCAACTCGATGTGACCGCGAAGTAATGCAACCACATCTTCCAACATTGAATTAATCATTGCCGAAATACTTGAATTTGATTTGTCGCTCATCTGCCCTCCTATCTCAAGCGTAATGCGTCACACACTATCTGGAACGCCTTGTGAGAATTTAACGGGAAGATCGTGAAATCGCGCCCCTACGCAGAAGTATTGCCAATGACGAAACGGCGATTGCCGCAACATTAGTAAGCACGATAGCGAATTTGCCACTGGTTAGTTGCAACACATCCTTCGAGAAGCTGACATCGTTTATGAGCAACGCCACCGTGAAACCAATACTGGCTAGGTTGCCAACTACAAGAACATCCCACCAGGACAGAGCATCGTTGAGTTGTGCATGTGTGAAGCGTGATGTCAGGTAAGCGCCCAACATGACACCTAAAGGTTGCCCGATTACAAGACCCGCAACAACACCAATTGTGAGTCGACTGTGGAGGGCCGCACCTAGTGAAAGTCCATTAAAGACAATGCCTGCAGAAACTAGAGCAAAAAGTGGCGCACACAATCCTGCCGAGAATGGTCGGAAAATATCATCCGCACGATCGGCTGGCGATACTAATTCGTCATCGCGCCGCTGAACGCGCATCATGAGACCCATCGCAACGCCAGCCACAGTTGCGTGTATGCCGCTGCGGAATGTTGCGTACCAAATGACCAAAGCCAGAACAAGGTAAAGGACTGGACTACGCACTCCGCGGAACTGCAGCAAGCCAAAGATGCCAATGCCAATGCTCGCTGCGACAAAGAAAGCTGCATTGAAGCCGTGGCTATAGAAGATTGCGATTACTGTGATGGCACCTAGATCATTGACCACAGCCAACGTCAACAAGAATGCGCGAAGTTCCAAAGGCAAGCCACTACCAACCACTGCAAGTACAGCTAGCGCAAACGCAATGTCAGTTGAAATCGGAAGGCCCCATGCTTGCGCAACTGGAGTTCCATGATTGACGGCTATGAAGATCAGGCCCGAAGTTAGCATGCCCCCGAAAGCGGCAGCCATAGGGATAGCAGCAAGTCGGGGTGTAGACAAAGTTCCAGATACAAATTCGTGCTTGAGTTCTACCCCTGCCACAAAGAAGAACACCGCAAGGAGACCATCGGCAGCCCAAATGTGCATAGGGAGGTTGAGGTGTAGCGAGGCGGGTCCAATTGTGTAGTGAATAAAGTGCTCATAAGAATCATGAGCTGTGGAATTTGCCCAGACCAATGCGCCAATTGCACACAAAAGCAAGAGAGCTCCACCAACTGTTTCGTTGCGCAGAATGCGTGCTAACCATCGCTGTTGCACGACCACTTCATGTGAATCAAGAGGTGCATTCATAAAGCTAACTCTCATCTCCAGGTGCTGCACTCAGTCCCTGTGAAATGAGATTCATGATTGTCGGATCAGTAAGCGTCGTAACATCACCCAAAGAGCGATGCTCAGCAACATCTCGAAGCAACCTACGCATAATTTTTCCAGAGCGCGTCTTAGGAAGCTCAGCGACAACCAATATTTGTCGTGGTTTTGCAATCGGTCCGATTTCCGCTGCCACATGATTACGGAGCGCTTGGGCAACTCCCGGCCCATCGGTTGACCCGGCTCGCAGGATGACAAAGGCCACGATTCCTTGACCTGTCATTTCATCAGATGCGCCGACCACGGCAGCCTCGGCTACGGTTGGATGCGATACGAGTGCTGACTCAACTTCAGTTGTTGATATGCGGTGGCCTGAAACGTTCATTACGTCATCAACGCGACCGAGTAACCAGATAGCTCCATCCTCATCCCACTTAGCTCCATCTCCAGCAAAATACTTGCCTGCAAAACGCGACCAGTATGTTTCCTGAAAACGCTCAGGGTCTCCCCAAATTCCACGCAACATACCTGGCCATGGTTTAGTCAAAGCGAGGTAGCCACCACTGCCGTTGCCAACTGCATTGCCGGCCTCGTCAAGAATCTCGGCACTAATGCCAGGCAGTGGTCGCATAGCAGAACCTGGCTTGCAGGCGGTGACGCCCGGCAGCGGGCTGATCATGATGCCACCCGTTTCCGTTTGCCACCATGTGTCAACAATTGGGCAAGTGTCCGAACCGATGACTTTGCGGTACCACATCCATGCTTCAGGGTTGATTGGTTCACCTACACTTCCAAGTAAGCGCAGACTCGACAAATTATGTTGTGCAGGTAGGTGATCTCCCCATTTCATAAAGGTGCGAATCGCAGTTGGAGCGGTGTACAGGATTGTTACGCCATACTTCTCGACAATTTCCCACCATCTGGCCTGGTGCGGGCTATCAGGCGTACCTTCATAAATCACCTGAGTTGCTCCATTGAGTAACGGTCCATACGCGACGTAGGAGTGCCCTGTAATCCAGCCAACGTCAGCAGTGCACCAATACACATCGGTCTCAGGCTTAATGTCAAAGACAACGCGATGTGTGTAAGCAGCTTGAGTAAGGTAACCGCCCGTTGTGTGCAGAATACCTTTAGGTTTGCCCGTAGTGCCGGAGGTGTACAGAATGAACAGCGGATGTTCAGCATCAAATGCCTCGGCCACATGTTCAGTGGATTGCGCTGGGACGATGTCATGCCACCAAATGTCGGTCTGCTCATTCCATTCCACATCTTGACCAGCGCGCTTAACGACAAGAACGTTTGTCACTGTTGGTGACATTGCCACCGCTTCATCAACAGCTGGCTTCAGCGCCGAGGCTGCACCGCGGCGATAGCCACCATCGGCTGTAATAACCAGAGTGGCAGACGCGTCATCAATCCGACTGGCTAAGGCATTCGCAGAAAAGCCGCCAAAGACCACCGAATGAATTGCACCAATACGTGCGCACGCCAGCATCGAGATAACTGCTTCAGGAATCATTGGTAAGTAGATTGCTACTCTGTCATTCGCTCCTACCCCAAGAGCTGAAAGGGCGTTTGCTGTCTGGCAGACCTGATCCTTGAGTTCGCCGTAAGTCAACGTTCGCGTATCGCCAGGTTCACCTTCAAAGTGGATGGCTACCCGATTGCTCAGCCCAGCTTCAACATGACGATCCAGGCAATTAACTGTTGCATTGATTTTGCCGCCAACGAACCATTGGGCTACTGGTGCTTCAGACCAGTCAAGAATCTGATTCCAGGGTGTGGCCCAATTTAGTTGCCGTGCCTGAACTTCCCAAAAGGCCTCAGCATCACGGTCTGCCACCTCATACAGGTCAGCATGCACATTTGCTCTTCCAGAAAATTCGGTGCTCGGTGGGCATAACCGATTCTCTGAAGCAAAAACGCCTAAGGCCTCATCTGACATAGCGGTCACCACCTAGTTGAGTCGGATATGCGTCCACAATTGGTCAATCAAATTCTGTGGATTGAAGACGCGGTCAATAAAGTTCACCACAAAGCTAGGCATATTGGCATTCATTGCCTTAAGTATTTGTGAATGATGCAACTTGATGCCCAACTTCCAGTTAGGAACCTCAGCGACGCAGTGGAAAGCAACCCAAACAAGAATCACCCATATCAGCAGCGACAAGATGAGCCCACCGAAATTGTCGATTAAGCCCAGTGGTGTCCACTTGTAAACACTTCGTAGTCGGCGCCCAATAAATGAACCGATACTGCTACCAATTGAGCCACTCACGATGAGCCCGCCCACAATGATGCTCACCTTCATCACGTCTGGTTGAGATGGGTCAGCAATCTTAGGAATTAAACCTTGACCGATGTATGCGCCGACCAGAGCACCAGCTATGGAGAACAGGCTCACTACAAGGCCGCGACGCCAGCCGTTAAATGCTGCGAGAGCGAGGACGACCAAAATAGCAATATCGATGTTGTTCATTTCTACCTATCCCTGTTCAGTCACTAATTCGTTAAATCGTGAATACGTGTGGTGTCCCAAGGAACAGACCACCCTGCTAAATCAACTACTTCTGACAATAGAGCACCAGTAAAGCCCCAGATGGTCATCGACTCGATTGAAAATGCTGGTCCAACAAAGCCGTTGCCGGCGCGCACCTGTAATCGATTATCTGGGCTGACCAGGCTAGCTATTGGGATGCGGTGAACTGAGCTCACTTCTAGAGCGTCCTTGACCGCGAGCTCATGCGGTTCATGCCACCACGCGAGAACGGGAGTGACAAAGAAGCCGGATGGTGGCAGCCACAATCTAGGCAACTCGGCAATAACTGTGACCGACTGAGGATCAAGTCCAATTTCCTCATGAGCTTCACGCAAGGCAGTCGCAATTCGTGACTCATCTGTTGCTTCCACTTGTCCACCGGGAAATGCGACCTGACCTGAATGTGGATCATCACCATGGGCTCGCTGAATTACCACTACTTCGCCGTGCTCCTGATGCGGGCCAATGACAATAAGCACGGCAGCATGGCGTGGTTGGAGTGCTTCTTGTTCCCTAAATGCCAGCGATTCCAATGTTGCCTTTGGAGCGCTAACTGCAAGCTGAAGCATCCAGTCTGGAATCATGATTCTGCTACTTCATCACCAGTCTTAATGAGTTTGCGTGCAACTTCATTATCCGTTGGGCCCTCACCAAATGATGGACACAACTTTGCTAGTGGGCAAGCTCCGCATGCAGGGCGTCGAGAATGACAAATTCTCCGCCCGAGAAATATAAGACGGTGATTTAGCATCGTCCAGTCTTTCTTCTCGAATAACTCCATCAAGTCGAATTCAACTTTTACTGGATCAGTGTTTCTAGTCCAGCCCATGCGGCGGGCGATCCGCCCGATATGTGTATCAACCGTTATGCCTGGCACATTAAATGCGTTACCCAGTACAACATTGGCGGTCTTGCGACCCACTCCAGGCAACTTGACCAGTTCATTCATTGTGTTGGGGACTTCGCCTTTGTGGCGCTCAATGATTGCGGCGGCAAGTCCATGGATAGAAGTGGCCTTATTGCGATAAAAGCCAGTTGACTTGATTGCCAGTTCTAGATCTTCGCGGTTAGCACTTGCAAGAGATTCAACCGTAGGAAACTGCTTGAACAAACTTGGTGTGACCATGTTCACGCGTTTATCAGTGCACTGTGCAGAGAGGACAGTGGCAACTAGAAGTTGCAGAGGGTTCTCGAAATCAAGCTCACAACGAGCTTCCGGAAAGATTGTGCCAAGTAGTCGGTTCACTTTACGTGCACGACGAACAAGTGCCGTGTGACTTTCTTGCACAGCCATGTAAATGCCTATTTCAGAGCTCGGATGCCAAGGCGTGGGGCATCTAGGATCTCTACCGAGCGAGTCTCAATGCGAATCCAGCCACGAGAAGCAAAATCTGCAAGCGCCTTATTCACTGTCTCGCGCGATGCGCCAACTAACTGTGCGAGTTCCTCTTGCGTTAGGTCATGCGATACCAGCAAACCGAGAGCTGTTGGCTCGCCAAACTTTTCGCCTAGTTCAAGCAGTGCCTTCGCGACACGGCCAGGCACGTCAGCGAACACTAAGTCAGACATAGTTTCATTTGTGCGACGCAAACGATTCGCCAGTGCTTGAAGCAGCGAGTGAGCAACTTCTGGTCGCGCATTCAGCCATGGCCGCAGTTGACTATTGCTCAGGCCCAGAACTGTTGAGTCAGTAACAGCAATTGCCGTAGAGGTGCGTGGTCCTGGATCGAAGAGCGAGAGTTCCCCGAACATATCCCCGGGGCCAAGAACCATGAAGACCGACTCGCGACCATCACCAGAGGAATGGCTCAATTTCATCTTGCCTTCAAGGAGCACGTAGAGGCGATCGCCTGGCTCACCCTCCAGAAAAAGTGTGTCGCCCTTCTTAATGCTCTGTTCCACCATAGATTCACGAAGAGCTTGGGCTGCCTCGGTATCAAGAGCACTGAATAACGGAGTCTCACTCAGAATGTCTTGCACGCTGGTGACTCCTTCTGTTTGTTAGTAGTGCGGGTTTGCAAATTCGACTTAATCGCGAACTTCCACGATGAGTTCAACCTCAACGGGTGAATTCAGTGGAAGAACTGCTACTCCAAGCGACGAGCGGGCGTGGATTCCATCGTCCCCAAAGGCCTGCGCGAAAACTGCACTTGCGCCATTCACCACCACTGGCTGATTCGTAAAAGCTGGATCACTTGCCACAAAACCAACAACCTTGACGACACGAACAACCTTGTCCAAGTCGCCAATGACTGACTTGACCGCAGAAAGTGCATTAAGTGCACACTGTTGTGCGCAAGCGGCAGCAGTTGCCTCGTCTACATCGACACCCAGACGGCCGGTAGCCATGATCTGACCATCAAGCATAGGAAGTTGACCGGAAGTGAAAACAAGGTTGCCGCCACGTACTGCTGGAACATATGCAGCGACAGGCACAGAAACTGGGGGGACAATCAATCCCTTTTCGGCAAGACGTGACTCAACAGCACTCATGATTAATCCTTAGGGCGCTTGAAGTAGGCGACAAGATTTTCTGGATTCATTCCAGGAACAATGGCTACTAATTCCCAGCCATCAGTACCGAAGTTGTCAAGAATGGCCTTGGTGTTATGTACCAATAGCGGCGCTGTGAGGTATTCCCATTTAGTCATAGTGCGAGCCTACGGCAGGTGACACTAAGCCCACAATTTGAACTAGTGCTTACCTGTCACAAATGCCACTGGATCCAGCCGATCATAGGTAGTGCGGGCAGACATCAGAAGCTCCCGCCACGAAGACACGTTTGGTCGTTTGCGCAGCACCATGCGACGCTCGCGTTCAGTCATGCCACCCCAAACGCCGAATTCAATCTCGTTATCCAAGGCGTCAGCTAAGCACTCAGTGCGAACGCGACAACCAGAGCAGATGACCTTAACTTTGTTTTGCGCAGCCCCCTGCACAAAGAGCAAATCTGGATCCGCATCCCGACAAGCTGCGTTCTGGCTCCACTCAAAATTCCACAACATTTTCTATCCCCCTGGGCTGACCAAGCAGCCTGATCATTGAACTGCCTCGTAACAGTTCTAGATGTCTCCACTCTGACCCTGCTGGATGACGATGTCAACCAATTTTTCAAAACAGAATGACAACGGAATGGCAACAGAATGATTACACCTCTTGAGCTCCTAAAACCCTTGATGCGATTACGATTAGAGGACCATGAGCAAGCGCACACTAGCATCACGAACCTCACGACTTCCGTTGGTCGTTCAGATGACTATCTATATCGTGCTCGCAGGTTTGGTTGCCTCACTAATTGCATTGCCCGTTGTCGGCGGTGTCGGTCTCACAACACGCAATGGTGTTCGCGGATTTCAGAGTCTCCCGGCCGATCTCACAGAAGTTCCTCTGCCACAGCAGAACACAGTGGTTGATTCAAAGGGTCATGTAATTGCATCTTTGTTTTCACAGAACCGCATCGAAGTTCCACTGAGCCGTATCTCTCCGCTATTGCAACAAGCTGTGATCTCGATTGAAGATCAGCGCTTCTTGCAGCACTCGGGAATTGACTTCAAAGGAACCCTACGCGCTGCATTCTCTACTGGTTCAGGTTCGCAGGTACAAGGTGGATCAACCATTACCCAGCAATATGTGAAGCAACTTCTGCTAGCGGCTGCAACGACACCTGAGGAACAACGAGCTGCAGTTGCGCAATCCATCGGTCGAAAAATTCGCGAAGCTCGCTACGCCATTTCCCTTGAGACAAGACTCAATAAGCGCGACATTCTGAAGGGCTATCTCAACATCGCATACTTTGGTGCCGGCGCATACGGTGCTGAAAGTGCTTCGCGAAGGTACTTCTCTGTTTCCGCCAGCGATCTTTCCCTAACCCAAGCTGCAACTCTTGCCGGTCTAGTTCAAAATCCTTCACGCTTTGATCCAACACGCTTTCCGCAACGTGCTGCCGTTAGGCGCAATGAAGTTCTGCAGGCCATGGCACGCACTGGTTACATCACAGATGCCGTAGCGAAAGCTGCTGCTCGACTCCCCTTACTGGATGACCTACACCCAGCAACAATTCCAAATGGCTGCACAACCTCCTATGCACCATTCTTCTGCGACTACGTGTTGACCGTGCTTCGCAATGATCCAGTATTCGGTGACACTCCTGAAGCAAGAGCTAGATTCTTAGACCTTGGTGGTCTCACAATTCGTACGACTCTCAGTCCCAAGGCTCAGAAGGCCGCACAACGTTCAGTCGACAGCCACATTCCGGCTACTGACCCAAGTGGTAAGGCTGCAGGCATCAGCATGCTTGAGCCGGGCACTGGCAACATCATCGCTATGGCCCAAGACCGAATCTGGGGAACGTCTGGACGTGGTCGCACAACTGTGAATTACAACGTGCCGCTCGCACACAATGGCACTACTGGCGCACAGGCTGGTTCAACCTTTAAGGTATTCACCCTTGCAGCAGCCCTCAATCGCGGTGAAGATCCCTGGGCGTACATCAGTAGTTACTCACCAAAGACTTTCTACAACTTCCGAGATTGCAAAACGAAAGCGAAGTTCGAACCCTATACAGTCAAGAACTCAACAGGTTCGGGCGCCTTCAATATGGCAAGTGGTGCTGCTTACTCGGTGAACACATTCTTCGTTGGTCTCGAAGAAAAAATTGGCCAATGTGGACCTGCGCTGATGGCAAAAGCAACTGGTGTACAACTGGGAAATGGTCAAGATATTCCAACTTTGCCTTGCTTCACACTTGGTTGTTTTGATGTCACGACACTCGACATGTCCGAAGCGATGGCGACATTTGCAGCGCACGGTTTGCACTGTGCTCCGGTAGCCATTGCTGCAATTTCTGACCGTGACGGAAATAGTGTTCCAGTTCCATCTGGCAACTGTAAGCAAGCAATGCCTAGACAGGTTGCAGACAGTGTGAGTGCCATTTTGTCCGGTGTAATTGACGGCCCTCTTGGTGGCCGAACCGGACAGAAGATGTCACTGGGTCGTCCAGCTGCTGGCAAAACTGGAACTACAGACAGTTCTGCTGCTGTCTGGTTTGTTGGCTACACGCCCGACATGGCTGCAGCCGTGTGGGTAGGTGACCCGCGCGGTGGGCAAAGTCACCCGATGAAGGACATCACCATAAATGGCGTCTACTACTCACAGGTATTCGGCTCACTCATGCCTGGTCCCATTTGGCATGACGCAATGGCAGGCACTCTCATGGGGTTACCGGCCGCTAAGTGGGCATTACGAACTTTGCACGGTCTAGCGCCAGGTGGCATTCGTGCCTCATACGGAAAGAGTTGTAACGGCCTTACGGGCTCGAGTTGGAAGCGATGCATGGGACTCTTGCCAGGAAGTCTCAATGAATGGCAACCAGCTCCGACCTGCTCAGGACTTACCGGAGATGCTTGGCGGAACTGCCAAAGTAAATCGCCAGCACCTGCAAGCACGACAAAATCTTGTTCGGGACTGACAGGCGAGGCTTGGCGTAAGTGCCGTGGACTCGAGCCAGCAACTAGGCCGACAGTGCCACAGCCAACTCCCACCACTGCAGAGCCCATCCCATCAGCAACCGCCTCGCAATAGGAAGTTGACATAGCGTGGCACTAGAACGACAAACATCTGGCATTCTAAGTAGATGAGCGAGCTAAAAGTAAGTCTTCAGAATGACCTAACCGTGGCAATCCGCGCCAAAGATCAACTCACTACTGGAACGTTGCGCATGGTGTTGTCTGCAATCACCAATGAGGAAGTGTCAGGCAAGAGTGCTCGCGAACTTTCCGATCAAGAAGTGATCACAGTTCTTAATCGCGAAGCGAAGAAACGCAAAGAAGCCGCAACAGCGTTTGATGATGCTAATCGAAGTGAACTAGCCGATCGAGAACGTGCTGAATTAGAAGTTCTCGCAAAGTACCTACCTGAGGGGCTAAGCGATGAAGCTCTTGCAGCAATCATCAGTGACGCAGTTGCACAAGTTACATCGGCCGGACAGAGCGGTCCGAGTGCAATGGGTGCAGTCATGAAGATTGTGAGTCCACAGGTAACTGGACGGGCTGACGGAGCTGCAGTTGCGGCTGCAGTCAAGGCAGCGCTTGCAAACTAAGTAATGCTTTTCTCTAGCCTTGTGCTAGAAAATCACGAACTATCTGAACTAATCGTTCCATTGCATCAGGCTCGCCTATGCTGATGCGCACACCTTCACCACTGAAGGCGCGAACAGCAATGGCATGATTGGTGCACAACGCAGCAAACTCATCTGTCCGAATTCCGAGTGGCCACCAGATGAAGTTTGCCTGACTTGCATGAAGCTCTACACCTAAAGCGCGAAGTTCCGCTTCACAATGTGTGCGTTGTTGTGTCACTTCCTGCACGCGAGCAAGTAGCTCTTCCTCCCTGCGCAGTGACTCGACTGCAGCTGCCTGTGCTAGTGAACTTACGCCGAATGGGACCGCAGTCTTCATTACAGCTTGGGCGATGTGTGGCGGTCCTACGAAGTAGCCCACACGCAATGCCGCTAGTCCATAAGCCTTGGAAAATGTGCGCAGGATTCCAACATTCGGATGCGTCAGCATTGATGCCAAACCATCCACAGCATCTTCATCGCGATTGAACTCAAGGTAAGCTTCGTCGATCACGACGAGAACGTCTGATGGGATTTTTGCGATGAAGGTATCGAACTGCTTCTGGCTGATTACATTTCCAGTTGGATTATTCGGTGTGCATAAGAAAATCAGTTTGGTATCTGCCGTGACGGCAGTTGCCATAGCCTCAAGATCATGCGAACCATCAGTAAGCAGTGGGATCTGAACTGATGTCGCTCCCGCAATACTCGAAATTATTGGGTAGGCCTCGAATGAGCGCCAAGCGAACATCACTTCATCGCCCGCATCAACCATGGCTTGCACAATTTGCTGACACACACCCACTGAGCCCGTGCCGATTGCAATGTTGTCTACTGACAAATTGAGCTTCTGCGCAAGGGCTGCCAGTAACTCGGTTGCAAATGGATCCGGGTATCGATTGATGTCCTGCGCTGCGTGAGCAATAACCGCTAGGACGCTTGGCAGTGGTTGCAGAGCAATCTCATTACTTGAAAGTTTGTATGGACTCAAACCATCAACTGCCTGCGCCTTCTTGCCAGCCTTATAGGTAGGAAGTGCCTCAATGCTTGGTCGGACCTTTGGGGTTACTGAATCACTCACGATTGTGCCTTCCGTAAAACGGACATCAACGTGATGTCATCCTTATCCCACGTAACCGATTCATGGCGAGCCTTGGCCAAGATTGAACTCACCGCAGCCTCACTATCATCTGATTTTTTAACCGCTCGGAATGCACTCTGCACACCTTGCAATCCAAACTCTTCGCCGTCTACTCGCCTCGTTTCAAGAATGCCGTCAGTCATGACTAGCAGACGATCGCCAAAGCCAAAGGCTGCGCTCTCGCGGTGCCAGTATCCACCAAAGCCCCCGATCATTGGCCCAGTCGGAAGAAGCTCGGTGATATGGCCGGCTGCACTCATCAGTAGTGCACTTGGATGTCCAGCATTGATCCATTCCAATGGAACATTTGGGTCATCAGGAATAATCACAATAATTGCCGTGGCGGCTAGAGCGTCAATGTGCTTTTGTTCGCGTGAGAGCCGGTTGACTAAGGCACCCGCATCAAGATTTGCAGCTAGGCCGGCAGCGAGTACTGCCTTCATCTGTAAACCCAAAATTGCTGCCTCTGGCCCGTGACCAGCAATGTCGACCGCAACGATAGCCAGGCCATCTGGCATACGGATAACATCCCACCAGTCACCTGCGATAGCTCCTGACGCAGGCAACGTCATACCAAACACATCAATGCCAGCTAGAGCAACAACGGGGTTGGTTGGCTCGAGCGCACGTCGCATAAGCGTGACCAAAGGAGCATTCTGCTCAAGACCAGACCATGCAGAGTAGGCGACATCTAGTTGATGGACAAGGTTGCGACGCATGCGTTCAGCATCCGCAGCTACATCGCGCATTTCAGGTGAAGAGTTGACCTCAATAATCTGGTGAATGCTTCCACTTGCAACTGCATTCAGCTGGCTGCTCATCTGATCAAGAGGCTTAAGCACATAACTGCGGAGAATCCACCAAGCCAAGATCAGCAAAATCAAATTTAGACCGAGGGCAAACGACAAACTCAGTGAAAGCTGGCGTGCTTCGCGTCCAATGTCCGTTGCATCACTCAAGTATGGGCCGGCTAGTTTCCGCACTCGCTCATAGGCGAGCCGTTGGCCCACTGCTGCTCCAACAATCAGCACGCTGAACGTGATGATGAAGTATCGAAGACCGCTGCGGAGACTCACGAGAAATACTGTACGCGTAAGTTCTAGAGTCCGCGCAGGTCGGCTAATGCTTGCTCGAAAAGCTCTGCATGCTGATCAACATCTTCTTGCAGAGTGCTCGGACACATGAGTGCCATGTTATGGAATGGGGTCATGAGGATTCCACGATTACACATGTACAAGTGCATGAACTCATCAAGTTCATCATCGGCTGCTGCAGCAGCATCAGTTCCATTGGTTGGCGCTGGGTTAGTAAATCGATACTCGGCACGAGCGCCAATCTGAGAGATGCTCCATGGCATGTCATACCGCTCGATTAGCGCCTGAACATCTCTTGTGTAGCTATCGCAAAGTGCGATCATATGGTCAAAGGCTTCGTCGGTGAGCACACTCTCAAGTGTTGCCTTCATGGCGGCCAGTGACAATGGATTACCTGCCAACGTTCCACCAACCCCACCGACATCGATGATGTCGGCCTCTGGGTGCTGGAGGATTCTGTCCGCAACCTCTTGGGTCAAACCATAGGCACCTGATGGAATGCCAGCCCCAATTGATTTACCAATGATAAAGATGTCAGGTTCCAGATGGTCGCGCATGGTCATACCACCGGGACCGGCAGAGAAGGTGTGCGTCTCATCAATCATGAGCAACGCACCGTATTCAGTAGCAAGCTTGCGCATACCCTCTAGGAAGCCTGGCTCAGGTAACACAATGCCGATGTTTGTCATCGCAGGTTCTGCCAAGATTGCGGCAACATCACCATTAGCAAGTTCGCGCTCTAGGCCCACCAAGTCATTGAACTCGACTACTCGAGTCGTCTGATCCATGGGCACAGGCGGAGCCACGTTTCCGGGTCGCGCTACCGCTACACCTTGAGCATTCGGAACAGCAAAGATTTCATCTACTGAGCCGTGGTAGCAATAAGAAAAAACTAGGATCTTGCTCTTGCCAGTAGCTAGACGAGCTAGGCGAATTCCCCATCGATTGGCATCCGTGGCTGTAAGCGTGAAGGACCAGAGTGGCAAACCAAAGCGACGTGTTAATTCTGCGCCTACCCACTGTGCATCTGCAGTCGGCAACATAGTTGTGATGCCACCATCAATAACAATGCGCGAAGTAATGGCCGTGGTACTCGCTAAAGGAGAATGTCCCGCCATCGCACCTGTGTCACCTAATGCAAAGTCAATGTACTCATGTCCATCAACATCTACGATGCGGTTACCGTGTGCTGACTTGAAGTAGAGAGGGAAACCGCCAGACCACTTATTCATCCACGTCATGGGCACTTGTCCAAACAGGTTTGTGGCCTGGCCATAGAGCGCTGCCGATTCTGGATTACGCTCGCGATACATGTCGCGCTCTCGCATGAGTAGTTCAGCTAATCGATTGCGATCAATCGGATTATTCATGAGGTGTATGTCTCCAACATGTATATGGGTTAGAACAAGTACACCAGATTATGTCTGCGCCATGTCGACAAAACGACTGTAATGCCCTTGGAATGCAACTTGAACCGTGTCGGTTGGACCATTACGGTGCTTTGCAATGATGAAGTCCGCTTCGCCTGAGCGACTTTCCTTGTCATACATATCTTCACGATGCAACAAAATCACCATGTCAGCATCTTGCTCGAGCGAGCCAGACTCACGAAGGTCAGAAAGCATTGGACGCTTATCTTGACGCTGCTCAGGTCCACGGTTGAGCTGGCTGAGGGCAACCACTGGAATCTCAAGTTCCTTAGCGAGCAACTTGAGCGAACGTGAGAACTCGGACACTTCAACTTGTCGACTTTCAACGCGACGGCCGCTGCTCATGAGCTGCATGTAATCAAGAACCAACAGCTTGAGACCGAAGCGCTGCTTGAGACGCCTCGCCTTGGCTCGAATTTCCATCATCGTCATATTTGGTGAATCATCGATGAATAGTGGTGCATCGCTCACTTGACCCATCTTCTTGGCCATGCGGTCCCATTCAGCTTCACCCATCGAACCGCTACGCATGTTCGCCAGACTTACGCCAGCTTCTGCTGAAAGTAGGCGCATGACAATTTCGTTGCGACCCATTTCTAGCGAGAAAATGACGGATGCCATACCGTGCTTGATGCTAGCTGACCGGGCAAAGTCCAATGCAAGTGTTGACTTACCCACCGCAGGTCGAGCGGCAACAATCACCAATTGGCCGGGATGCAAACCATGAGTAATGTCATCCAACTTCGAGAAGCCAGTTGGAACTCCAACACCATTGCCTCCTTGTTCAATCGCTTCAATTTCAGCAAGTGCACCAGGCATGATGTCGGACAGTGGCGAATAATCTTCGGAAGCGCGGCGTGACGTTACTTCATAAACTTCGGCTTGTGCACGATCAACGAGTGCATCAACTTCAGCGTCGCCGGAATAACCCATTTGAGCAATGCGTGTGCCAGCATCAACGAGTCGGCGCAAGATTGCGCGTTCAGCAACAATCGTTCCGTAGTAGGAAGCGTTAGCAGCCGTAGGAACACTTGCCACCAAAGTATGGAGATATGCGGGTCCGCCAATGTTGGAGAGCGTTCCATTTTTGGTCAGGTAATTTGAAATCGTGATTGCATCAGCTGGTTCGCCACGACCAAACAGATCCAAGATTGCGCCGTAAATAGTTGCATGTGCTGGCTTGTAGAAATCGTCTTCACGAAGATTCTCGATGACGTCAGCGATAGCGTCCTTGCTGAGTAACATCGCACCGAGGACCGACTGCTCAGCAATCAAATCTTGGGGAGGTGTCAAAATTGATGTTGGCTCGGTGTCGCGCTGAAACTCTGTAATGCTCATCGCAACTCCAATTTCCAAAAGTAGATAGTGAATACACCAGGCAGAAATTTGCTACCCATGGTCTACAACCGACTGTAGGTGTCTGCGCTGACACTGACAAAGAGGTCTGTGGATAAACCTGTGGATAGTCTGGGGAGCACGCTGTGAGCAAGGGGTCAGAAGTGGGGACACCCTGTGGATAACAATTTTGTTATCGAGACATAACCCATGTAGCACAGAGAAAATTTTATCCACCGTCTGTGCACAGAAAATATATTTTAGACGCGGCCATCCTGCTTGGCCGTGAAAGATGAACCTAATCTGACGCTTAGTAGGCCCGCACCAAGAGCTCCACTCATGAGCAGAACAAACCAAGCAGTGACCAAATGGGCACCCAACATGAGTCCCGAGATGGCTGGTCCCAGTGCACCGCTGATCACCCATACCAAAGAGGTGACTGCCGAATAGCGTCCACGCAAATGTTCAGGCGCAAGTTCATTAGCCAAAGTAGGGCCAATGGGTGACCAGATCGTTTCGCCCAGTGCAAAGACTGCAATTCCTAAGGCGGCTAGCACAAAGGTCCACCCAGGTGAGAGCCCAACTCCGATCCAGACTAACAACCAGCAGCCGGCCCAAAGCGCACCAACTAGGCCCAGCAGTTTCGTTCGACTACGTCCTTCAATTCGCTTCAAGACAAAGAGTTGACTCACTACGATCACGCCCGTATTGACTGCCCAAATGGGTCCAAGTGCCTTCACAGATAAATCACCGACTGTTGACAACAAAATTGGGAGCCCCGCATCGAGAGATGCATAACCACAGATCAACATGACTACACCCAAAAGGTTGAGTTTCATGAAGAGTCGGTCACGCAATACTTCGCGATAACCATGATTGCGTTGCTCGCTGTCTACTTCGTGTTCGACCGCGTTGCCCTGACCGCGAAGTGTTGCAATGAAACAGAAGAACGTTGCGAACGAAAGAGCATCAAGAATAAACAAGTAGGTGAATGACACCGGATGATTCACATCAACAATGACTGCACTCACCAGTCCGCCTAAACCCAATCCGAGATTGAGCATCATAAACTGCCAGCCGAAGAGCTTCTGTCGTTCGTCTTCACTCACCATTCGGGCAACCAAGGTACTTTGTGGCGGCCAAGAAGCTGCATTTGCAACAGCGACAATTGCACTTACGAGTAATGCTTGTGGCCAAGTATGCACGCCTACCCAACCCAAGGCACCCACAACGGAACATGAAATACCAAAGAGTAGAACGCGCTTAGGTCCGATGCGATCTACGAGTGCGCCGAATGCTGGTGAAACAAAGAGCCCTACAAGTGCGATCCACGAAAGCACAAGCGACGATTGCAGTAGAGAAAGATGGCGCACTGAATGTAAGTAAATAATCAAGATAGGAAGTGTTAGGCCTCCACCTAGTGAATTCAGGAGAACGCCAAACAGAAAACGTCGCACCACAGGAGAGCTATCCGGAAACAGTCTGGGCATGCGCCAACTCACTTTTCTGCCAACAACTTTCAAGGCACTACCTAGGTTAGACCTGAGAAGCCGTTTGAGCAGGGTCAGTGACTAGGTGTTACGCAACTGTGAAACGACTCGCTTGCAAGTCACGGTTGCGTGAACTGCGACCCACCAACAAATCAAACTCTCCTGCTTCCACCACGCGCTTTGCCTCTGCGTTTACCAAGGTGCACTCAGAAACAGGAAGCTCAAGATCGACGACAAGTGTTTCACCCGGTAAGACATCAACCTGCTTGTAGGCCTTCAACTCCTTCTCCGCCCACGTCACACTGGTAACTAGGTCTGATACATAAACCTGGACAGTTTCTCGAGCAGGCCGAGTACCGGTGTTTTCCAATGTGATCTGCGCATGAATAGTGTCGTTTAAACCCAATGAGGTTTTTACAATTTTCAAATCACGGTAATCAACCGTTGTGTACGAGAGACCTTCACCGAAGGCGAAAAGCGGATCCTGAGTCAGGTCGGCATAGCGGTGACCATGCTGTCCACGAATTTGGTTGTAAAAGATTGGCTGCTGGCCAATGTGACGCACGAAGGAAATGGGCTGACGGCCAGATGGTTCAATCTCACCGAAAATCAGCTCGCCAATAGCTAGGCCACCACGCATGCCTGGATTACACGCGTTGATGATTGCTGCGGAGTTCAAAGCTGAGTCAGGAAGAATCTGCGGCTTTGAACTGATGAGAACAACAATCATCGGCTTACCAGTTGCTGCCAGTGCATCCAGAAGAGCATTCTGTGCACCAAAGAGGTCAAGCGTTGCGGTGGACCTACCTTCACCAATGAGAGCGATCATGTCACCCACCACGGCCACGATATAGTCAGCAGCCCGTGCATCAGCTATGGCTGCAGCAATCATCGCCTCATCAACTGGTGCTGGTGCAGAAATGGGTGGTCGTGGCTGACCATCCTCGAAAGTCTCTCCTTCTGGGTCCGGCGACAATACAGCAATGTCTGCGCCGCGACTGTAGGTGACAGTCCAATCATCAGGAGCAACCATGCGGATACCATCAAGGACAGTCTGAGTCATTTCACGCGGATGACCATCAGGCATCCAATTCACCTGACCCGAAGCGCCTGCCCAGTCACCTAGTTGTGCGTGTTGATCATCGGCGTTAGGGCCAATGACCGCAATACGCTTCGGGGCACCTGCAGTCTTTGCCAAGGGAAGCGTGCCATTGTTATGCAAGAGCACAAGCGAACGACGGGCAATCTCAAGGTTGAGGTCAGCATGCTCTGCTGAACCAATCACCTCTGCCTGACGTGCCTGATCAGGTAGACGCGGATTCTCGAAGAGTCCGAGTTCAAATTTCAGACGCAAGATTCGAGCAACTGCCTCGTCCAGATGTGCCTCGGTGATGAGACCTTGAGCAACAGCCTCCTGAGCACCATTAAAGAATGCTGGCGTGGTCATAACCAAATCGTTTCCTGCTAAAACCGCTACCGCTGCTGCAGCAGCATACGTTGGTTGAATCTTTTGTTCCCAGACCATGCGACCAACATTGTCCCAGTCAGTAATCAACGTGCCAGTGAATCCCCACTCGCCCTTGAGAACATCGTTAAGCACCCAGTTGTTTGCGGTGATCGGAACGCCATCAATCGATTGATAGCCCAGCATGAATGTGCGGCAACCTTCACGAGCTACACGCTCGAAAGGTGGAAGGAACCAAGACCGCAGTTTGCGTGGACTGATATCGGCTTCAGTCGCATCGCGGCCACCTTGTGTTTCAGAGTAGCCAACAAAGTGCTTTGCACACGCCAAGATGGCAGTTTCGTCATCAAGACCATTGCCCTGGTAACCACGAACCATGGCTGAACCAAATTCACCAATTAGGAATGGGTCCTCGCCGAAAGTTTCACCAACACGACCCCAACGCAAGTCACGCGAGATACAGAGAACCGGTGAGAATGTCCAATGCAAACCAGTCGCGGAAACTTCTACTGCGCTCGCACGAGCAACTCGTTCAACTAACTCCGGATCCCAAGTAGCGGCCATCCCAAGTTGAGTTGGAAAGATTGTGGCGCCTGGCCAGAAAGAGTGGCCATGAATGCAGTCATCACCAGTTAGCAACGGGATCTGCAGACGAGTTTGTGCGACAAGCTTCGCCGAAAGAATCATGTCCTCAGGCGACGTGTGCAGAATCGAGCCGACATGGAAATCCGCAATTAAGCCCGTGATGTTCTCTCGGGCATCGAGTTGCATCATCTGACCAACCTTTTCAGGAAGGGTCATCCGACCGACAAGATCACTGATGCGTTCATCGATGGGGAGTGCAGGATTTTTGTATGCAGGCAATTCAGTCACCTGACAACCCTAGTATCTAGCCGGACTTAGAAGCATGCGCACAGGGCAAAACAAAAGACCCTCCCGAAGGAGGGTCTTAGTTGTGGAGGCTAGGGGACTCGAACCCCTAACCCCCTGCTTGCAAAGCAGGTGCGCTACCAATTGCGCCAAGCCCCCATGACTTTCGAAAAAGTCACTAACCAAAACTACTCGGAATCTGCTTGTGTCCACAAATTCTGTTCAGCTTTGGCAGCAGTAACACGCTTAAAAGTCACAAAGCCAAGAACTGCCATAAACGCCGCAGTAAAGAACTTCTTCATAGTGACTCCTTTCGAACATTACTTGCGTGGGCCCAGATGGACTTGAACCATCGACCTCTTCCTTATCAGGGAAGCGCTCTAACCAAGCTGAGCTATGGGCCCTTACATTTTCTTGCGGGACTTACGTTGTCTTACCGTACTTACATTTTCTTGCGGGACTTACGTTGTCTTAAACATAATCAGGTGAACTGAGCACGCGAGATAAGAGATTACCCTAACGAGCGCTCAGACCCAAAATGAGGTTAGCTTCGGTCGCTGAACGTGACCTCAATGCCACCTGTGAAACCAACGCTGAGGTTGTAAAGAACAGCAAAAATACTTGAAAGCACTGTGATCAAAACGATTTCAGCCGCTGAAACCAACATAGAAAGTCCAACAAGTCGCCCCAACGAAAGGAAGCTGATTCCCCCATTGTCATTGCCAGCCGCATCATTGAAAATGCTTGTGATAGCCGTAAAGACACCGGAAGCGGAGAGAATCAACCACAAGGCAATCGTGGCAACCATGATGACACCCGCCAATGTAATGCCAAACATGAACGAAGCCTTAGCTACTGACCAAGGATCTAAACGCGTCAGGTGCAAGCGCGCCTGGCGTGAAGAAGCGTTACCTTGAGTACCGGTCACTGATTCCGCGTTAGGTGTGCTCATAGCGACTACTCCTGCTCTGAACTTTCTGCTTCAGCAACTTCCTCGTCAGAACCTATGGCTACCACATCGGCATCTACAGGTGCTTGATCAACTATTTCAACTTCTTCAAGATCAAGACCTTCAAGTGCGGCTTCTGCTGAGGCGTCGGCGCGCGCAACCGCAACGACCTCGTCATCCTCGCCCACCTTCATGAAGGAAACACCCATGGTGTCACGACCAGCGGCGCGGATCTCATCCACACGAGTGCGAATGACCACACCGTTGCTAGCGATAGCGAAGATCTCATCGTCAGCTGAACAGACCAAAGCACCAGCGAGACCGCCGCGCTTTTCAACAAGACGCATTGCGCGGACGCCCTGAGTACCTCGACCCTTGGCATTCCATTCAGTCAAAGCCGTTCGCTTCGCCCAACCACCGTCGGTAACAGTAACCAAAAACGCATCTTGAGTAGCGACCTCGAGCGACAGAAGGTAATCGTCTTCACTCTTGAAGCGCATACCGATAACACCGGTAGCTGAACGACCCATTGGGCGCAAAGTTGCATCACTCGCGTTGAAGCGGACTGAGTAACCATTCTTGGACACCAGAAGCACGTCATCCGTATCACGGACGAGCTGTGCAGATACGACCGAATCATCTTCACGCAGGTTGATAGCGATAAGTCCAGTGCTACGTGGTGAATCGTATTCAGTAAGTCGAGTCTTCTTGACCGTGCCATTGCGCGTTGCAAGGACCAAGTATGGAGACTGTTCGTAATCGCGAAGATCAAGAACCTGGGCTACAAATTCATCTGGGCCGAGTTGCAACAAGTTCGCTACGTGCTGACCGCGAGCATCGCGACCTGCATCAGGTAACTCGTATCCCTTGACTCGGAATACGCGACCTTGATTTGTAAAGAACAAAAGCCAATGATGCGTTGTGGTCACAAAGAAGTGAGCCACAACGTCGTCTTGCTTGAGTGCCGCGCCCTTAACGCCACGACCACCACGCCTTTGCGCACGGTAGAGAGCAGCCTTAGTGCGCTTAGCATAACCATCGGCAGTAAGAGTGACCACAATGTCTTCCACAGCAATGAGGTCTTCATTGTTAACATCGTTCTCATCAGGAATGATCGTAGACCGGCGCTCATCGCCGAATTTGCCCACTACTTCAGCCAACTCATCACTAACAATGCTTCGCTGACGTTCTGGGCTAGCCAAGATGCTCTCATAGTCTGCGATTTCAGCCATCAACTTATCGTGCTGTGACTGCAGTTCATTGCGCTCAAGTGCGGCCAGCTTACGAAGCTGCATGTCCAGAATCGCCTGTGCCTGAATTTCATCAATCTCGAGCAGATCCTGCAAACCTTGTTGCGCAATCGATGCAGATGCCGAAGCACGAATCAATGCAATGACTTCGTCAATGCGATCGATGGCCTTAAGTAGACCAATCAAAATGTGAACACGCTCTTGTGCGATACGTAACCGGTACGTAGTGCGACGCTGAATCACTTCAATCTGATGTGCAATCCAGTTCGTGACAAATGCATCGAGTGTCAGTGTGCGTGGAACGCCATCTACAAGTGCCAACATGTTGGCGCCGAAGTTGTCTTGCAGTTGAGTGTGCTTGAAGAGATTGTTCAACACGACCTTCGCCACTGCATCACGCTTGAGAACAATCACCAGGCGCATACCTGTACGTGAACTACTCTCATCCACGATGTCCGCGATGCCTGAGATCTTGCCCTGATCGTGAAGTTCAACAATGCGAGCTAGCAAGTTGTCTGGATTCACTTGATACGGAAGCTCAGTCACAACGATGATTGTGCGACCGCGCTTATCTTCGGTAATTTCAGTCACAGCACGCATCGTGATGGAGCCACGGCCAGTGCGGTAAGCGTCAATGATTCCTCGACGACCAACAATGAGAGCGCCGGTCGGGAAATCTGGACCTGATACCCGCTCAAGCAGAGCCTCAAGAAGTTCTTCACGGGCAGCTTCAGGATTCTGCAGTGCCCACTGAATGCCCGCAGCCACTTCGGTCAGATTGTGCGGCGGAATATTGGTAGCCATACCAACCGCGATGCCGGATGATCCGTTAACCAGCAAGTTAGGGAATCGTGCCGGCAGTACTGTTGGCTCAAGATTCTTGCCATCGTAGTTAGGAACAAAATCAACAGTCTCTTGATCAATGTCACGAACCATTTCCATGGCAAGCGGTGCCAGACGTGCCTCGGTGTATCGCGATGCAGCGGCTGAGTCATTACCCGGAGAACCAAAGTTTCCTTGGCCTTGAACCAATGGGTAGCGCAGTGACCATGACTGAGTGAGACGAACCAAAGTGTCATAAATCGCACTGTCACCATGTGGGTGATACTGACCCATAACTTCACCGACAACGCGCGCACTCTTGTTAAATGCACGGTCTGGGCGGTAGCCACCGTCATACATTGCGTACAGAACACGACGGTGGACTGGCTTGAGACCATCGCGCACATCTGGCAAAGCGCGCGAGACGATAACGCTCATTGCGTAGTCCATGTAGGAGCGCTGCATTTCTACATTGAGGTCTACGACTTCAATCTGATCGTTTTGTTCAGGTGTCTGTGTCATTAGATGTCCAAGAATCGTACGTCGCGGGCGTTGCGCTGAATGAAGTTTCGACGGCTCTCGACGTCTTCACCCATCAGCGTGGAGAACAATTGGTCAGCCTGTGCGGCATCCTCAACTGAAACTTGAAGCAGTACACGATTAGTCGGATCCATTGTGGTCTCCCACAACTCATCGGCGTTCATCTCACCAAGACCTTTGTAGCGCTGAATATCTTCTTGGCGCAGTTTCTTACCTGCTGCCAGACCTGCTTCAACAACTGCATCACGTTCGCGATCACTGTACGCATAAGCAGGAGCTTCACGTGACCACTTAACTTTGTACAGCGGTGGCTGAGCTAGGTAAACAAATCCACCATCAACAAGTGGTCGCATAAAGCGGAACAGGAAGGTAAGCAGCAATGTGCGAATGTGCTGTCCATCAACATCAGCATCCGCCATCAACACAACCTTGTGATAGCGCAGACGGTTGATGTCGAACTCATCCTGAATGCCCGTACCGAATGCGGAAATCAGCGCCTGCACTTCAGTATTTGCCAAGATCTTGTCTAGACGGGTCTTCTCAACATTGAGAATCTTGCCTCGAATAGGAAGGATGGCTTGACTTCGTGGATCACGACCCTGACCTGCTGAACCACCAGCAGAGTCACCTTCAACGATGAAGACTTCACATTCCATCGGTTCGTTACTTGAACAATCCTTGAGCTTGCCAGGAAGTCCACTGCCACCAAGCAGGCCCTTACGGTTACGGGCGAGATCACGAGCCTTGCGTGCGGCCATACGTGCAGTCGCTGCCTGAACCGACTTGCGAGCAATGTCTTTACCTTCGCCTGGATTCTTTTCTAGCCACTCGGCAAGTTGTTCGTTAACAACTTTCTGCACAAAAGTTTTAGCTTCAGTATTGCCGAGCTTTGTTTTGGTCTGACCCTCAAACTGTGGCTCGCGCAATTTAATCGACACGATTGCAGTAAGACCTTCACGAACATCGTCACCAGAAAGATTTGAATCCTTCTCCTTGAGAATGTTCCAGTCGCGTGCAAATTTATTGACCAAAGTTGTGAGCGCAGCACGGAAGCCTTCTTCGTGTGTGCCACCCTCGATGGTGCTAATCGTGTTTGCGAATGTGTAAACCGATTCCGAGTAAGTGTCATTCCACTGCATGGCGACTTCAAGGCTGAGGCCACGCTCATCATCTTCAGCAGAGAATTCGATCACGCCACCGTGAATCGGATTCTTACGAGCATTGATGTGACGAACGAAATCAGCAATACCGCCTTCATAGAAGTAGGTGACGCTACGCGGACCGGCTGGCTCATCAACAGATTCAATGTCATCCGTAACGACGATTGATTCGGCACGCTCGTCTGTAAGCGACAGTGTAAGTCCGCGATTAAGGAACGCCATTTCTTGGAAACGGCGAGACAAAGTTTCGAAGTCGTAATGCGTGGTCTCAAAAATGTCGCCATCAGCCCAGAACGTAACTGACGTTCCCGTTGTTTCGCTCTTGCCGTTTTCAGCGAGTGGAGCTACCGGTACACCGTGACGGTATGACTGTTCGTAAATGTTGCCATTACGGCGAACCTGAACGTCAACATTCGTCGAAAGTGCGTTAACAACTGAAACGCCTACACCATGTAGACCGCCGGAAACTGCATAACCACCGCCGCCAAACTTGCCACCGGCGTGCAAAACAGTGAGCACAACTTCAACGGCTGGCTTACCTTCGGAAGGCACGATGTCCACTGGGATGCCGCGACCATTATCAACAACGCGAACGCCACCGTCCGCCAAAATTGTGACTTCGATGTGCGTGCAGTGACCCGCGAGTGCCTCATCGACTGAGTTGTCTACAACTTCATAGACCAAGTGATGCAGACCACGTTCGCCCGTGGATCCGATGTACATACCTGGTCGCTTGCGGACCGCATCTAGGCCTTCTAGGACCTGGATTGCACTTGCGTCATACGACACTTACTGGCCTCCCACTAGGGTGAAATTCACATCAAATTTTGCGCATAGAAATGGCGTTTTTTGTGATTTCGGATTGCTCCTATCCTATCGGTTTTTACGACAGAATTTGGCTGTTATCCCTACCCATATGTGTCGCGTGGACCTCGTCCAGGAACGCTCCGCAAACCATGTTTCCAAGATGGTGCAGATGGCGCGAGCACCTTAATTTCAGTCACTCGACCTTGCCCAATTTCAGCGTGAATTCTTTGCTCAATTTGTGGCAGGAGCATCCGCATCTGTGTAGCCCATGCCGTTGAAGCAGCGCGCAAAACTAGGACGCCCGATTTACCACTTGTATCTAAATTGAAAGTTTCAATCTCTACGTGTTCACTCACATCAAGCCCAACAATGGTTGGCCATTGGGCGCGGAGTTTGCCGCTAGCCACATTAAGGTCCCAACCTTTGTTGATCACTAGGTTGTCGATGAGGTGTGCCAGCTCAGCCGGGTCACGTTCATCTGGTCCAGGTCCGCTGCGCTGCTCGTCATAAAGTGCATTTACGCGTCTACGAGTGGTAGGTATGCCGGTACGCAGTCGTGCCCTGGTCATAAGCGACTTAAGAAACTCCTGTGCTGCCTTGTCAAGCATCGAGCCTCCTAGTCCAAAACCATCTGATACGACTGTAATTCACTGGGCACATCTTCCAGGACAGCAGCGGTAATCATGACCTGTTCAACTCCAGAAACCGCTGAAACTAGGCGGGTTCTGCGCTTACGGTCCAATTCAGCAAAGACATCATCAAGTATCAGGATCGGATCGTCATCATGCTGGCGCAGGATTGTGAAGGTGGCCAGACGCATGGCTAAAGCGACTGACCAAGATTGGCCATGGGATGAATATTCTTTAGCTGGCATGCCACTCAGTGTGAGTTCAATGTCATCCCTGTGGGGACCCACCAGGGTCAGGCCACGATCCACTTCTTCCCGTCGTCGCTCGGCCAGCGCAGCACGGAAATCAGATTGAACCGATGTAACGTCCATGTCATCTGTCTTGAGCCAACTTGAGTGATAAGTGGCTAGAAGTGGTTCAGTATCACCACTTAGCATCTTTCCATGTGTATCAATCGGTTCTTTTAGTTGATGTAGAGCGTGGAGGCGATGGCTCACAACTTGGCTACCGAAATCCACGAGCTGTTCATCCCATGCTTCTAAAGTGGCCAGTGCACTAGCAGACATTTCACGACGCCCATGTGACTTAAGTAATGAATTTCTTTGTTTAAGAGTTCGGTCATAGTCGAGCCGGACTCCGGCAAATCGGGGTGCTAACTGAGTACAGAAATCGTCAATATAACGGCGGCGCGACGCCGGCTCTCGGCGAACTAACTCAAGATCTTCGGGTGCAAAAATTACTGTGTGGACTAGACCGAGTACATCACGTGGTTTAGTAAGTTTGTTTTCATTCAAAGTGACTTTATTTGAGCCACTGGACTTCAGTGTGATTCCAACGGTTGCCTGTCGATCATGTTTCTGCACAAGTGCAGATATTTGTGCTTCTTCACATCCCCAACGAATGAGTGGGGTGTCTTGTGAAACGCGATGACTACCAAGCGTGGCAAAATAATTCACAGCTTCAACAATGTTGGTTTTACCACGACCATTGCGGCCAATGATTGCAGTCACACCAGGACCAAAGCTGAATTTCTCGTCCTGATGATTTCTAAAGTCTCTCAATGAGAGTGACTTGATCTGCATTTATTACGGCTGACGGATAGGCATCAAGAGGTACTTGAATTCATCCTGTGGTGTAGCGTCCATGTCGGCAGCACCCGTAATAACTGCAGGTTTTGCCGGAGCGGTCATCGAAATCACAGCAATAGGTGCATCAATGGCATTCAAACCATCTTGGAGGAAGCCAGGATTGAAGGCGATTGAAATTTCATCACCAGTTGTGGTGCACTCGACATATTCCTGAGCTTGTGCAATGTCACCACTACCGCCTCCGCCAGTAACAATGGCTTCAGTTGCGGTGAAAGTAATTTTTACTGGTTGTTCGCGGTCAAGCACCAACGCCACGCGTTTTACTGCTTCCGCTAACGAAGCTGTGCTCACTTGTGCGACCGTGGATGATTCGCTTGGGAGTAGTGAACGGTATTTCGGGAAGTCTGCAGCAAGCATGCGACTTGTTGTTTGGCGACCAGCTCCTTCTACACCAACAATGCCTTCATTTACTGATGCGAACGCGAGTGACACGAGTTCACTAGTGGCTAGGGATTTAGCTGTGTCAGATAGGAATTTCGCCGGTACTAATGCGTTAGTTGAAAGATTGGTTTGAGCTGGTGACCATTCCAATTCACGGATAGCTAGACGGTAACGATCTGTCGCAGCGAGTGTGATGAGTGAACCTTCAACATCAACTTTGATACCGGTAAAGGCTGGAAGTGTTTCATCGCGAGAAGCAGCTACAAATACCTGTGCAATCGCATTAGCAAAATCTGAACCTGAAACTGTTCCGCTAACTTCAGGCATATTTGGTAGTGGTGGATATTCAGTGACAGGCATAGTGGGGATTGTAAAAGATGAACGTCCGCAAGTGATTGTTGCTCGAGGTCCTTCGACTGCTACATCAATGTTTGAAGATGGAAGTGAGCGTGTGATGTCAGCTAAGAGACGACCAGGAACCAAGATTGTGCCATGTTCTGCAACGTTTGCCGATAGATTGACGCGAGCACTTACATCAGCATCACTGCCGGAAAGTACGATACCGTCACGATCAGCGACGATGTGAAGACCAGTCAGCAGTGGGTTTGTAGATTTTGTTGGCAGACTACGTGAGGCCCAGCTCACTGCTTCAGCCATTACGTCGCGATCAACTTGAAACTTCACGGATTACATCACCTTTGTGTTTATGATTTATGTTGCGGTGTTAGCAACAACTTACTAACTAGAGCCTGTGCTGTTGTCAGTGACCACCTATCGTGCCATGTCTGTCTGACTAATGCACCATCCCTTGTGAACTCTAGGTAAAATCATTGGAACACAGTTGAGATCGAGCAGTTTCCTCAAAGTTCACACAGGCAGTTGGTCGTTGATGGTTTGATAGATATATCTTTAATCGTAGTCATAGCCGTTGTGGAAATTGTGGATAACCTTAAATCTCTTTGTATTGCAACAGTTTTACAAGGTATCTAATTGTGGATAACTTCTGAAGATTGGGTCGATTTGTTGATCATATGAAAACTATCCACACTTATCCACAGAATTGTGTGGATATTTACGTGGTTATCCATAGGTTATTAGTAGGAACCAGTAGAAGTATCCAAAAGCTATGCAGTTATCCCCATAGTTATCCACAATGTGTATAAGGGTGACTACTGTGAAAGATGAGAATCAAATGACATATTGTGCAGTAGAGCATAAGTTGACCCAAATTTACGTATGAATTTGGCACGGACACGAATGACGAGTCCTCATTAACTCAAGGAAGACTGAGTCATCTCGGACAATAAGTCAATTTAGGATTGGCGGGCCTGGGACTTAATTCGTGCTGTTAGGTCTGAAACTTGGTTGTACAAACTTCTACGTTCTGCAATGAGTTGACGCACTTTACGATCCGCGTGCATAACTGTGGTGTGATCTCGTCCACCAAACTGCTGACCAATTTTTGGTAGTGATAAGTCAGTCAGTTCGCGACATAGGTACATCGCAATCTGTCGAGCCGTAACGAGAACACGTGAGCGGCTGGCACCAGTGAGATCATCCATGGTCACACCGAAATAAACCGCTGTCTGCGTCATAATCAGGTTTGATGTGATTTCCGGACCTGCTGCATCTGTAACCAAATCCTTCAGAACAATTTCAGCCAGATCTAAAGTCACAGGCGCCCGATTGAGACTGGCAAAAGCTGTCACGCGAATCAGCGCACCTTCAAGCTCTCGAATGTTTGTGGACATCTTTGATGCGATGAATTCCAAAACTTCCGGAGGCGCAGTTAATCGCTCTTGAGCACTTTTCTTGCGAAGAATTGCGATACGTGTTTCTAAGTCTGGTGGTTGAACATCGGTGATGAGACCCCATTCAAATCGGGAGCTCATTCGATCTTCGAAGCCCTGTAGTTGTTTGGGCGGAAGATCGGAGGTAATTACGATCTGCTTATTGGCATTATGCAAGGTGTTGAAAGTATGGAAAAACTCTTCCTGTGTTTGGACTTTTCCAGATAGGAATTGAATATCATCAACAAGAAGAACATCGATATCTCGGTAGCGCCGCTGGAATTCTTTAGCCTTATCGTCGCGAATAGAGTTAATGAATTCGTTCGTAAATTCTTCACTACTTACATAGCGAACTTTCATGCCGGCGTAAAGCGTTCGAGCGTAGTGGCCGATGGCATGCAGTAAATGGGTCTTACCCAGTCCAGATTCGCCGTAGACAAAGAGTGGGTTGTAGGCCTTCGCTGGTTGTTCTGCTACCGCACGAGCGGCGGCGTGGGCAAAGCGATTGGAGGATCCAGGTACGAAAGTATCAAAGGTGTACTTGGGATTTAAGCGGCTACCTTCTTCGGCAGTTCGTGGTGCGGGCGCTGGTCCACGACTTGCTTCTGGGGGAAGTGCAGGGTTTGGATCGGAGGCAATGTCCCGGTCGTTGAAGTCCGCATATGTAGAGTCAGCCAGTTCATCCGTTGCGTCGTCATCAAGATATGGAGCAATGGATTCATCGACCGTCACAGCTAGGCGCACTTCGCGGCCGAGAATCTTAGATAGTGCGTCACACACGATGGGACTTAGCCGAGTCTCAAGGACGTCTTTGGTGAATTCGTTAGGTGCTGCGATAAGAGCAGTGTCTCCGACAAAACCGAGGGGACGCGTTAGGGCAACGAATGCACGTTGCTGAGCTGTGATGGCACCACTGGCAAGAGACTCAAGGGTCTGGTTCCAGACATGATTGAGTTCTTCGTTATCCATTGGCCCCCCATTTCGTTTTCCACAGGTTGAACTCGTCAGAATACGCCTGTGAATTGTTTATGACAAGTCTTTTCCACAGGTTCAGTCTTGGCTGGAGATTCAATGGCACATTTGGCCTCAGCCAAAGTAGGACGGGACATGGGGTTTGCGTCAATTGGGACCATAAGTTGGGTTTGACCAGATGCCGCCTGACCCCGTATCTTTGACAGGTTACCCTTGTCGATCGATGGGCAATACTCGTCGAATGTTCACGAATCTATGTCGTGAATGTCCGATGGCGAATCGATCGCCCTAACTTCCTGCGGAGTATTTACTATGTCAAAGCGCACTTTCCAGCCGAACAATCGCCGTCGTGCCAAGACTCATGGTTTTCGCCTACGTATGAGCACCCGTGCCGGTCGCGCAGTTCTTTCTGCTCGCCGCGCTAAGGGCCGCGATCGCCTTTCGGCTTAATTGTCGTTTGGCATGCTCCCGGCCGAAGCGCGTCTGCGCAACTCGTCGGACATCGCTGCAACCATGAGGCAAGGTACTAAATACAGTTCTCGCCTCATCGTGATACATGTGGCTCGCGAAATGTCCCAATCCACCAAAGTTGCATTTGCTGTGGGTAAATCTGTGGGTAATTCGGTTGTTCGACACTTGATTGCTAGGCGACTTCGACATATTTTGGCTCATGAGTTGAGTCAACTTCCCAAGGGCTCTTTCGTTGTTGTCCGGGCCTTGCCAGGTACCGCAACTGCAAGTTTTGCTGAATTAGAGGAAAATGTGGGATTTGCACTGGCTAAGGTAGTGGCAGCATGAATACTGTCCTTAACGCCTTAATTGTCCTGTGGAATAAGTCTTTGGGTGCGCTATTGTCCGTCGCTTTCGTAGGCTTAATTCGGTTCTATCAGGCATTCATCAGTCCGCTATTTGGGCAACGATGCCGATACTATCCAAGCTGCTCAAATTACTCAGTGCAGGCAATTCATGTGCATGGTCCCATCAAGGGTTTGGGACTGACCATCTGGCGGGTGCTTCGCTGTAACCCATGGTCAGCTGGTGGGGTAGATCAAGTCCCAGCACGCGGAACTTGGACACATTCAGAAATGATTGAATTTTCAACTAAACCGATAGGTATGGTGTAACTAGATGAATCCATTAAGTTGGCTCGAAACTGCAGTGAGCTGGGTGCTGGTCACCTTCCACTCTGGACTTTCCTTCATTGTTAAGGCTGACAGTGGCTGGGCTTGGGGTCTTGCCATCGTTGGACTCGTTATTTTGATTCGTATTCTGTTAGTGCCATTGTTCGTCAAACAGATCAAGAGTCAGCGGAATCTGCAAATTATTCAGCCGCAGATTAAGGAAATCCAAAAGAAGTACGCCGGTGATCGTGAGCGTCAATCTCAAGAGATGATGAAGCTCTACAAAGATACTGGTACCAATCCATTAGCCAGTTGCTTGCCGATTCTTGCGCAAGCTCCAATTTTCTTTGCGCTATTCCACGTGCTTCAAGGCATTGCCTCAAGTAAGCCCTATGGAGTGATGACTGACCAGTTGGTTGAACAGGCCAGAAATGCCAAGATCTTGGGTGCACCTATTTATGGAACATTTACCCATAGATCGGAAACCGCCAATCCGGGGGCTACCCTTTGGGTGACCGCAGTGCTCATCATTCTCATGACTGCCACCACCTTCTTGACCCAGCGTCAGATGATCGTGAAGAACTCTGCGCCAGATAACCCAATGGTTCAGCAGCAGAAGATCCTTTTGTATGTCTTCCCGGTAATTTTTGCTATTTCCGGTATCAACTTCCCTATTGGTGTCTTGCTCTACTGGTTTACAACAAACCTGTGGACTATGGGTCAGCAGTTCTATGTCATCCGTAATAGCCCACAGCCTGGGACCCCGGCTCATGCTCAATTTGAGGCACGCAAAGCAGCCAAGCAGGCGGCTAAGGGCGATGCTGGTGAGCCAGTTGATGAAGTTGAAGCCGATCCAAATCAGTCTCGTAAGCAACCAAAACGCAAGCCACGTAGCAAGCGTTCCTAGTTTCACGTGAAACATTGAGTTTCTCGAAAGGTACAAAATGAGTGAAAAATTGTCATTACTGGAGCAAGAAGGCGAGATCGCCGCGGATTATCTAGAAGGTCTGCTGGACATTGCAGATCTCGATGGTGACATCGACATGGATGTTGAAAACGGTCGGGCCACTGTAAGTATTGTGGGTGCCGATTTGTCACAGCTAGTTGGCCCAAAGGGTCAGGTCCTGGATGCAATTCAGGAACTAACCCGTCTTGCGGTAACTCGCGAAACCGGTGAGCGGTCCCGACTGATGCTAGATATCTCAGGTTACCGAATTACAGTGCGTGAGCGCCTGGTGGAGGTTGCCAAGGAGGCTGCTCAGCAAGCGATCGAAACTGGTGAGCCAGTAGAACTTAAGCCGATGAATGCCTTTGAGCGCAAAATTGTGCACGATGCAGTTGGCGAAGCAGGCGCTGTTAGCGCGTCAAAGGGTGAAGAGCCTAAGCGTCGAATCGTCGTCCATCCAGCCTAAGTATTACGTTTCACGTGAAACATCGTGGGCAGTTAGTGGGGAGTGTTTCACGTGAAACATGAAGTACTCGCTCAGTCCTACCCAGATGCCATGACGTTGCTTGAGTCTTATCATCACTGGTTAGCTACCGCTGGCATCGAACGTGGCCTCATTGGTCCCCGGGAAGTTGAACGGCTATGGGATCGCCACATTGCTAACTGTGCTGTGGTTGAAGAACTCATACCAGCAGGTTCATTGGTCTATGACGTTGGAAGTGGAGCTGGGCTGCCGGGGCTAGTGCTTTCCATTGTGCGACCAGATTTACGAGTCGGTTTGATTGAGCCGCTGCTTCGCAGGGCAAATTTTCTCACCGAGGTTATTAATGACCTGGCGCTTTCTGATCGAGTATCGGTGTATCGTGACCGCGCTGAGCAGGTGAAATTGAGCAAGGCTGATGTGGTTACTGCCCGAGCTGTCGCCCCGCTGTCGAAACTTTTGCAGTGGACCTTGCCGCTGACTCGCACCGGCGGACTCATTTTAGCCATGAAGGGCACCGCTGCCCAGGACGAAATCGTTGAGGCTAAATCTGTGCTGAATGGGCGTTCAGCACAGATTGTTATGTGTGGGCAAGGGATTGTAGATCCACAAACCACCGTAGTTCGGGTAGCCTGTTAGCCTGCTGTCGGTTAGACCGCCTACGATTAGTCAACACAGGGCCTAAAAGCCATCGAGATTGGAGTGTGCTTGTGGATTTTGGTAGCCATGAAGACACCCCGCTAGCAAAGGCAGCAGCTGATGCAGTGTTCATCAAAATGGGCCTGAAGGGTACTTTCCCAGCACCCACTCGTACCCGAGTCTTGACTGTCGCCAATCAAAAAGGCGGAGTTGGTAAGACTACAACTGCAGTGAATTTAGCCGCTGCCATGGCCTTAGCGGGTCTAAAAGTGCTGCTCATCGACCTCGATATGCAAGGAAATGCCTCAACTGCATTGGGCGTAGCTCATGAGGAAGGGACCCCCGGCACTTATGACGTCCTTATCGAGCATGCCTTAATTGCTGATTTGGCTGTGCCTGCCGAGAATTTCGATACCCTATGGTGTCTGCCTGCCACGATTGATCTTGCAGGTGCAGAACGTGAACTGGGTAGCGAGAACGATACTGACTGGCCATTCCTGCTACGCAAAGCTGTCGACACGTACTTACAGACAAATCCAGTCGACTACATTTTCATAGATTGTCCGCCTAGTTTGGGACGCTTAACTGTAAATGCATTAAGCGCCGTTTCAGAAGTTTTGGTTCCGATTCAGTGCGAGTTCTACGCACTAGAGGGTGTCCAGCAACTCATGCAGACAGTGGCATTAGTTCAGCAGAACTTGAATCCTGAACTCGCTATTTCCACCATTTTGCTCACCATGTTCCAGCGCGGAACAAATTTGGCGGTGCAGGTAGCAGACGAGGTGCGAGCATTCTTCGGCGACAAGGTGCTCGAAACTATGATTCCCCGCAATATCTATGTGGCTGAGGCGCCGTCATTTGGTCAGTCTGTGCTGACCTATGACCCAGGTTCCAAGGGGGCAATCGCTTATGTAGATGCCGCTCGTGAAATTGCCCACCGGGGCGTAAAACAAGGAGAAAACTGATGGCCAATCGTCGAGGACTCGGTAGAGGTTTAGGCGCAATCATTCCTGAAGGCAATGTTTCACGTGAAACAACGTCATCGGATTCAACACCGGCGGCCGACATTTCAGGGGCAACAGGTTCCAGCACGAGCCAAGTTGATGCAGTTAGTGGGGCAGCTTCCAAGTCACCTGCTACGGCGAGCGACAAGACTAGTGCTCAAGGCGCACCTAAGAGTCCAGTACCAGTGGCCGGTCTTACCTTTACCGAACTGGCTATCGACGATATCGTGCCTAACCATGCACAACCTCGGACAGTTTTTGATGAAGAAGCCCTAGCTGAACTTGTTCATTCCATTAAAGAAATTGGACTCCTTCAGCCGATCGTCGTGCGAACCGCAGCCAAAGGCTATGAACTAATTGCAGGTGAACGTCGTCTCCGCGCGAGCAAGTTGGCGGGCCTGAAGTCAATTCCAGCTCTCATTCGTGAAACTGCTGATGACAAAATGTTGCGCGATGCACTGCTCGAGAATCTACATCGCAGTGCACTAACGCCCTTAGAAGAAGCTGCTGCATATCAGCAGCTACTTGAGGACTTTGGTGGCACCCAAGATGAGCTTGCCACTCGTCTGGGTCGCTCGCGTCCACAGATCTCGAATACCCTGCGTTTGCTGAATCTGCCCCCTGCTGTTCAGCGCCGAGTAGCTGCTGGAGTCTTGAGTGCTGGTCATGCTCGCGCGTTACTGAGCCTCAAAGATGCTGAAGCTATGGAATTGTTGGCCAAGCGCATTGTAGCTGAGGGCCTGTCTGTGCGTTCAGTGGAAGAGATTGTCTCTTTGGGTGTGGATAAACCTAAGAAGAAGGCAGCCGCTAAGGGCACCGGAACGATCAGTGCGCCTGGCCTGACCGAACTAGGTGATCGCATGTCACAGCGACTGGACACCCGGGTTACTGTTGCCCTAGGAGCCAAGCGAGGCAAGGTCGTTATTGATTTTGCCACCCTTGAGGACCTACGCCGCATTGTGGAAATTGTAGATCCACCACGACTAGGAATGTTCGGCGAACCTCTCAACTAGAGGTTTACACATAGGTGGATAACCTGTGCGGAAGGAATGTGACCTAGGTCACATTAATTACCGTCCTTGATGGTGCAAAGCATCTAGGGCCCGCACCTCGTAGATCAGCAGTTCATGACGCCCTTTTTCAATCCGCATGTCAAAGAATGTCTTCACACATGTGCCAATGGCGGCAGGAGAGAGTCGGGCAGTTCTTTGTGAGAATTCCTTGACTCTAAAACTGCAAGAGAAAAATTAGCCGATGCGTGGAGCCAGAATGCGGTCGATTGCGGAATTGAGTCCTTCAGCAATGGCATCTCGCGCACTTGGATTAGCCAACTTCGTGCAATCCTCTGGATTACTGGCGTAGCCAATAGTAGTTTTCACACTCGGCATGCGGGTCAAGCGCAGCAAATCCCAAGTCTTTGCATGAATGTTGAGGTCAAGTAGCGATGTTCTAGCCGTAACCTCTTCTTGAATGAGGTCGGCAAATCGCATCCCAGTAGCGGATCGCGAGTACTCGTGACCGAAGTAATAAGTAGCTACACCATTGGCTGCCGGATTGGCATGACTATCCATTCCAATACTGAGTACCAAGTCCACATTTTGCTGGTTCGCAAACTGAGCTCTTATACGCTCACCGCTAAGTGCGGAGTTGTGTGAGCGCGTCATCACAACTAAGGCACCAGCTGCGGCCAAGCGACCTTCGAGTCGATTAGCAATGTCCCAACAAACAGTTGCTTCAGTTAAACCGTCTGCACCACACAGTTGCGTGTCGAGATCGCTTGGATCCAGGACGATTGTGCACGTCTCCACGGAACGTGCTCGATGACTGGGATCCCATGTCAGGAGCTCACGCAAGTGCTCTTGACTTCCGCCTGCCACCGTTCGGGAGAGTCGCTCAAGTGCTCTAAACACATCGGGACCGCAGATGCCATCGTTGTGCAGTCCAACATTTTTTTGGAAATCACGCACAGCACGCTCAGTCTGGGGACCGTAGACACCGTCCACGCGACTGATGACGAAACCCAACTGAATAAGCCTGCGTTGCAACTGTGCAACGTCATCGCCATGCACCATTGTTTGGGGCATGAAGGTCAGAACGCGGTCACCGAGTGACCAACGTGCCTCTTCTAACCGCCTGAAAGTACGAGGACCTACTACGCCATCAACTGTGAGGCCGCGGCTTTGTTGGAAGATTTTTACTGCATGCATTAACTCGTCATCAAAATCACTGCACTCTGTGCCTGCACATAAATGGCCAAGCCGACTCAGGCGCTCACGGACTTCTGCTACTTCAGGTCCCGAGTCGCCGTACCGCAGGATTAGCGATGGCATGAACTACTTAGATGAATTCAGCAAGATCTGCGAGCAGACCAGCTTTCGGCTTTGCACCGATAATCTGCTTCACAATTTGTCCGCCAACGTAGACATTCATAGTTGGGATTGAGGTGACGCCAAAATTGGCAGCAGTAGCTGGGTTCTCATCTACATTCAGTTTTGCAATGGTGATTTTGTCGCCATGCGCAGCAGCAATTTCATCAAGAATTGGCGCAACCATCTTGCACGGGCCACACCATTCAGCCCAGAAGTCCACAAGCACAGGCTTGTCACTGTTTAGAACTGCATCTTGAAAGTTACTGTCGGTTACTGCGATTGTCGCACCCATGGTGTTCTCCTTATGTGAATACTTATCCAGCATACGCGGTCGTTTGCTGGAGGTTAAAGATTGTTTTAGTGAGCCGCTAAATGTGACAAATAGCGTTCAGCATCAAGGGCCGCAGCACAGCCAGAGCCAGCTGCGGTAATGGCTTGTCGATAGGTGTGATCAACCACATCGCCACAGGCAAAGACACCCTCAAGATTGGTAGCGGTAGTACCGTTGCCGGTCAATACATAGCCGCCTTCATCTAGGTCCACTTGGCCCTTGAAGAGTTCTGAACGTGGGTCATGACCCACGGCGATGAACAGACCAGTTACGGGAAGTTCACTAGTGTCACCTGTCTTGAGATTGCGCAGAGTGACACTCGAAAGCTTATTTTCGCCATGTAGGTCGATGACTTCGCTGTCCCAGGCAAAAGTAATCTTTGGATCGTTGAAGGCTCGTTCAGCCATGATCTTGCTGGCACGAAGTTCATCACGACGGTGAATCATGGTGACTGACTTAGCAAATCTAGTCAGGAACGTTGCCTCTTCAACGGCAGAATCTCCGCCGCCAACAACCGCAATGTCTTGATCACGGAAGAAAAAGCCATCACATGTAGCGCACCAAGAAACACCATGTCCCGAAAGTCGCTTCTCATTCTCTAGTCCGAGTTCGCGATAACTGGAACCGGTGGCGACAATGACTGCACGTGCTTTGTAAGTAGTTCCGTTGCCATCCGTTACTACTTTGATTGGACCTGTGAGATCAGCGGACATGACATCATCAGTGATCAGGTTTGCGCCAAACTTCACAGCTTGTGCACGCATGTTCTCCATTAAGGCTGGACCCATGATGCCATCAGGGAAGCCTGGAAAATTTTCCACTTCAGTGGTGTTCATCAAGGCACCGCCAGCAGTGACCGCACCTTCAAAGAGGATTGGGCTCAATTGGGCACGGGCAGCATAGATAGCTGCTGTGTAGCCAGCGGGGCCAGAGCCAATGATGATGACATCAGATACGTCGTTAGACATGCAATTCCTTTGTGGAGATTTGGTCACTGCAAGTTTAGTCACAGCAACAGTCGTTCAGGACAACGCGACTTCGATCTCAGTTATTCCCGATTGATAGATTCCAGCCGATACTTGAGGCAATCTGGTGAGCCACACCACAACGTAGCGACCAATGCGCGGTGTTTTTGCCACAAGGTTGGCGCTAATGCTGGAGTTATTCACCTGACCGAGCAATTCTGAGGCTTGAAGTGTCGGATTCTCGTTCGCTACTACGTAAACAGACGCATCTTGCCCGCCAGTACTGAAGTCGACCTTAACGGCACTTATGCTGCTGGACTCACCTAAATCGAGCAGTAGCCCAACCCCAGGCTTTCCAGCAAGATCCGCACCACGGTACTCCATTGTGGTCCAGGCAGTTGCTGGGTCTTTATCTATGGCTTTAGTGACCAGGTCGGGATGCTCCTGCCCATTACCTTCAGGATCAAAGTCACGTATCGCAGTGAGATTGGCCAGACGCAATGTTTGACTCGGACTGCCGGTCGGGGTAGCTGAGGATGATGCAAGCGGATCTACTGCGAAGTTCGCCGGAAGCAGAGCCACTGGCACTCCACCTGGCTTGAAGTTGTGGGTTAGTAATTGCCAACCACCCCAAGCCAGTAGAACTACAGAAAATGACGCAATGAGCACACTGCGCCAATGTGGTGCAGATGCGACAGCACCACGTGGTTCCACTCGAATCGATGATGATACGGATTCTCTGCTCTCCGTGAATTCCGCGAGTTCTATGCTCAAGGCCTCGACGAAGTCTTGCATCGTTGCACATGAGCCGTCTTGAGTTGAGTGAAATAGTTGATCAATGCGCGTGGGAATCCCACTTCGAAGTTGACTCGGTAGCACACGATAATCGACTGAAGTTGTGTACTTAACTTCTTCTTGAGCCATCCCATATTGGGTGAGCGTGAAATGCAGGAGTGCACCTATCGCCTGTATGTCATCTTGAAAAGTGGGATTCACAGATGAATCGAGGAGAATATGATCGTATCCGAATCCCTGAATTCGAGTTTCTCCTGAATCGACAAATACAACATTGCTCGCATTGATGTTTCCGTGAACAACACCTTGCTCGTGCGCCCTAGCAACGGTCATCGCAACTGAACGCAGAATTTTTAGAGCCTGCACAATTGGCATTGCGTCATCATTGCTCAGCAAGTACTCAGCCAATGTTGTTGCCTGAGCCCATTGGGTCACGATGCCAACGTAACTAACATCTGGATCAATATTTCCGGGCCAGTTGAGAGATGCTTCACGAATGACGTCGAGAATGCCAATGGCTCCACGTGCGTCAATGGCAGCCGCCTTCTCGCAGGATTCGATAAGCGCCTGAGCTCGCGAGTCAGAGGCTTCAAGTAAGTGAAGCGTGACCCAACGATTGAGGGTCTGGTCGTAGGCGCGCCAGCAATTGTCATGTGTTGCATTAGTTAGCTGAACATCCAGCACATAGCGATTCGCGTACATGCGCTCTGAAGGAGTGTTCATACAGCGAGTCTATTTGCCAAGCCGACTGCGGATTAGCATCGCTGCGTTTGTCACTTCGCTGATTTTGAGTCTGATTGCCAGAAAAACATAGATGACGGCAAAGACAGCGGTATCCAGCACAATTCGTACAAGCGAACCAGCACTGCTAGATGCTAGGTAAGTCGCGAAGACGAATGTGTGAAGCAATGTAGCGACCAATGCACCAACTACAGAAGCAAATGTGATTCGAACTATCAGTTGTATGTGAGCCGGGTCCTTTAGTGCTGGAATGCCACTGGCTAGTCGTTTCCAAGTGATTATGCATACGACGGTGTAGGCAATCGCATAGGCAAGAGCTAGTGAAGCAACTCTGAAAGTCCCATTGAATAAATAGAAGAGTGCTGATCCAATACCAATGTGCAGCGCATTAAATACAAGGTTAATCAGAAACGGTGTCTTGGTATTTTCGCGAGCGTAGTAACTACGGAGCAACGCATAAAAGATCGAGAAGGCTGGCAGACCTAGAGCGAACATTGAAGACAGTAGGCCGACGGCCGAACCTTGCTGTTGGCTTGTGGCGCCATGCCCGTAGAGCAGGATTCCAAGTGTTGGTCCCATGATGACGAAGAGTGCGGCACTCGGGATGATGAATGCAGCGATGAGTCGAATCGTGTCGGTGAGCTGGCGGCCGAACGCCTCAACATCCCCATCGTGTGCATGCCTACTGAGTCTTGGTAGTAGTGAAGTAATGAGAGACACAGTAATGATGGCATGCGGCAACATCATCATTAACTGGCCCTTTTGGTAAGACGTAAAACCGACCGCTGTGGCGCCGTTGTCTTGAGCTAAGGCGTTGGCGTAGGTAGTCAGATTAGAAATGATTAAAAAAGAGACTTGGTTTACTGCCACAAAACCGATAGTCCAGAGCGCCATGTCCCCGGTCTTGCTAAGCCCTGCACCACGAAAATCAAAACGTGGGCGGAAGTGATAGCCAGCCTTGTGGAGAGCTGGCAACAGCAGTAAAGCCTGGACAATGACTCCCAGCGTTGTCCCGGCACCGAGAAGGGTCAGCTGCCCACTGGTGATGTTGTCAGCTGTGGGAGTTGCTTGCGTCAGCGACATGAAAACACCTGCGGTGACAATCACAATCACGTTATTGGCGATGGGGGCAAACATCGGGAGAATAAAAATGTTGCGTGCATTAAGTATTTGCGAAACTAAGGTGTAGACACCATAAAAGAATATTTGTGGTAGACACCAGTACGCGAAGACCGTAGCCACATGAAGATTGGCTGAGTTCCATGCTGACGTTGTATACAAACGAATGATCAGCGGTGCGAGAACCATTGATGCAACAACTAAAACCAGCAAGATGCTGCCTACGAGTGTAAGTAGGCGATCTGCAAATTCCTTACCATCGTCATCGTCTTCTTTCATGCGACGCACAAGAGTAGGGATGAACACTGAATTGATAGCTCCGCCCGCAACCAGGATGTAGATGATATTTGGAATGCTGTTTGCAACTGAATAGGCATCAGAGAAGATTGCAGTTCCAATGGCTGCGACAAGAACTACATCTCGAATTACTCCGGTGAGCCTACTCAGAAGTGTGCCCACAGCCATGCCAGAGGTTTGGCCAATTGCAGAACTCATGACGTAGTTGAACTTTCCACATCAGGCTTCTTGCGACGACGAACAAAATTGCTCAGAGCTAGAAGTAGCAAGATGCCAAAGGCTGCACGCACAAGTGCGCTTGCCACCTTCTGATACGCGGTGGAAGAAATACGGACTTCGTAGTGCTCTCCAACGGGGTGACCGTCTGGTGTAAGCAACTCAACACTGGCGTTGATCACTCCAGTGCCTGCCACTGTGATTGGCACAGATACCGTAACGCGCTTTCCTATAGGCACACCAAATAGTGGTGATGGCTGAGCCGTGAATTTGCCTGGCGTATCGGACTGCAGAGTTACACGGATTTTGACATCGTGTCTGCCGGCGTTGACGACAGTGATTGGAATTTCAGATCTAGTAGAAGCAATCGTTATGCGAGAGGAGGTTTGGATGGTTACATTTTTGGCAATGGATTTAACACTCTGAATTTGGCCATTCAGGTAGGCGTGAGCTTGTGAAGTTGTAAGCCACAGATCTGAGTAACCCAATAACTGAGCTGGCGAGACCGATGATCTCCAATGTGGATCAGTCACCATGGACTCCGTTACCTTGATCTCATGGTGAAGCACTTTCGCTAGGCGCAGCGTGTTAGGCGACATTGGCTTTTGGGTTGAGTTGTCCGAGAGATTGGTGGTTGTTCGATCGGAAGAGCTCAACACCTTAGTTAATGAAGTGATTGAAACCCAGTTCTTATCCTGCAGACTCGCAATCAATGCGTCCAGTCGTTTGCTACTGATGTCCCATTGTGTCGGAGCAAGCACTACAACGGTTCGACTAACTGCCGGAGATTCTGCAGTCATCATGCCTAATTCACTGGCAAGGCACATTCTTTGGACGAAGGCGTTCTTCGATGTAACCGTGGTAGCTAGACAGCTAGAGGCAGCTTCATCGAACACAAGCACATCTTGACCACGAATGGAACTGTGCGCGTTGCTGGTGACGCGAGGGTTTCCCGTGCTGAATGCATTTGACACCATTGGTGTCACACTATTCAGAATCAGTTGTTTCATCGTGGTCGATGACATGGTGCCATCTGGCGAGGAGTACAGGATGCGACGATCTGACCAGATGTTGTTACCGTACTCAATTAGGTTTACGATTTCAGAATCTTCGTTGCTTGTGGCTAATCCCGCAAGATTGGCGTGTCCGAAAGGAGTGAGCATTGACCGACTCAGAATCTTTGATAAATGCGTTGTGAACTGTCTTGCCGAAGCACCCAGTTCAGTTTGGGACAAGTCCTTAAACCAGGGTTTGAGTGCTGGGTCAACCATCCAGCTCACTGAATTGGCGTGTTTGGCACTGACGAGATTGGTGAGGCGAGACAATGCCAGGCTGTCGGTAGCGCTGCCATGCACGACTCTCGCTTCAACGTGACGATTAGTAGTTGTGAGCGGCACTGCAAGAGCCACTTTTGTCGGGGTGACTCGAGAACTTGAATCAAACCACGGGGCTGTGATGTAGGTACTGGTTGTGAGTTCTTGAGTAGTGACAATTGCCCCGAACGCGTAAACACCAGAAGCGTCCCGTCCCAGAACTGTCTCTAGGGTGAAACGTAACTTCCAAGCCCTTGATTCTCCGGACTTAACCGAACCCAGTGTTACCCGGTAGCCAGGCTGCGCTTTTCCACTGACTGATTGTCGATTTGCGAGCACATCACCAAGTTCGCTGCGGGTATATATCGGCCCCGAAGTGGCCAGCATGACTGAAGCTTCTGAAATTGTGGTCTGGCCAGTGTTGGTAAAACTGCCACTGAGCGTAACTACATGTTTCGCGGTGGATTTGGGGACAATGTCAAAGCCTGAAATCTTTACCGCAGCACTTGGCGCTGTTGCCGCTTGACTCATCGGGGGCAGACCACTTGTGACGAGCAGGGCTAAACCAACAATCAGCCATCGGGAGACTCGCGAACGCATTTGGTATGGCAGGTGAGTCACATGCTAAGAATACTTGGGTCTCAACCCCAAGCGGGTGATTGCCTCTAGGCTAGGGGACGATATGAATGAGATTCACTCACCTGAGCTGATTGCCCAGCAGGTCGTTACTGATGCCCTGGCAGGGATGACTCATGTGATGGCGCTAGGTCGCCTCTTTGATGAGGCTGGCTTTGAGTTGGCAATTGTTGGCGGACCAGTTCGCGATCTCATATTGAATCGTGAAGTCAAAGATTTCGATTTCACAACAAATGCCACCCCGGAACAAATTATCAAAGTAGTCACTCCATGGGCTGACACCGTTTGGGATGTTGGGATTGAGTTCGGTACCGTTGGCGTTCGTTCTGGTGATCACCACATGGAAATCACGACATACCGTGCTGAGAAGTATGATTCTGATAGTCGCAAACCTGAGGTTTCGTTTGGCTCTGATTTGAGTGAAGATCTCATCCGTCGCGACTTCACAATCAACGCCATGGCTGTCCGAATTCCGCAGTTAGAATTTGTTGATCTTTTTGATGGCGTATCAGATCTTGTGCGCAAGGTGATTCGCACGCCACGAGAAGCTGAACTCTCATTCAGCGACGATCCTTTGCGCATGATGCGTGCTGCTCGATTTGCCAGTCAATTGGGTTTCCGACCGGTTGCAGATGTCATCATCGCAGCAACTGATATGGCAGAGCGCATCGATATTGTCTCAGCTGAGCGTGTACGTGACGAGCTGTCGAAATTACTGCTGGGAGGCTTTCCGGTCTTGGGTCTGGAAATTCTTGAGGGAACCAAACTTGCGGATCGCATCCTGCCCGAGTTGCCGGCTTTGCAGTTAGAAATTGATGAGCACCATCGGCACAAAGACGTATATGAACACAGTCTTATTGTGCTTAAGCAAGCCATTGATCTGGAATCCGAGCACGCGCCCACATGTGAACCTGATTTAGTGCTGCGTCTTGCAGCCTTGCTGCATGATATTGGTAAGCCCAAGACGCGTCGCTTTGAACAAGGTGGAGGAGTCAGCTTTCATCATCACGAAGTTGTTGGAGCAAAAATAGCGCGCAAGCGACTCGTAGCACTGCGTTATTCGAATGAGATTATCAATGACGTCACAAAGCTCATCGAATTGCATCTTCGGTTCCATGGTTATGGACAGGGTCAGTGGACTGATTCGGCAGTCCGACGATACGTACGAGATGCAGGTGACCAGTTGGTGCGTTTGCATAAACTCACGCGTGCGGACTGTACAACGCGCAATCCACGTCGTGCTCTGATTTTGGCGGCTACTTATGATGACCTTGAAGAGCGGATTTCCATCTTGCAAGAGCAAGAAGAACTCGATTCAATCCGACCAGATCTTGATGGTAATCAGATTATGGAAATCTTGAACATCTCTCCAGGGCCCATGATTGGTAAGGCGTACAACCACTTGCTGAACATTCGGTTGGATGAAGGTCCGTTAAGTTATGAACAAGCTGTTGAACATCTCAAGACTTGGTGGAGCAGTCAGTCCTAGCTAGCCGAGGACGTTTGTTGACGCACCAACCAGACCGTCGCCAACAGCACCAAGCTCAATAGAGAACTGATTGCTAGCGCAGCCACAGAAGCATGTGTGCGAATAGGTGCAACGAGTGCAAATAGTGCAACACCGCCGACAGTAGCGAGGCTAATAACCATGTCAAAAATTGCAAATGTTCGACCGCGATGTGCATCATCAATGTGCCGCTGAATTGTTGTGTCAGCATTAATCTTCAGGAATTGTCCAGCGAGGCCCAAACTCATTGCAGCAGCGAACATACTCATTCGGTGACCAAGTGCAACTGCTGTAACAGTCACACCAAGTGCAATAACTGTTGAGGCAGGCAGCATTCGAAGAAACGTTTTGCGGTGTTTGCTGCCAGTAACATCACTTAACTCCGAGTCCTGATTCAGCACCAAAGCACTGAGTGCTGCGGCAGCAAATATTCCTATCGCCGTGCAGCCTGCAGCTAGACCAAAATCGCCAAGGGCGGCATCTGGCTGTGTGACTGGATGCCAGACCTGGCGAGCTAGCAAAAGAGTTTGTACTGTCACTGCACCGAAAGCGCATCGCTGAGTCACAACTATGAGCATGCTTATCAGTACTTGTTTATCTTGCAGAATGCGTTCAACGGCATTCGCAATACCTGAGAAGACATTGCGCAGTTCAGCTCGTACTTCCACATTTAATCCATGCGGTCCGAGAATGTGTTTAGGTGCCACTCGCGAGACACAGTACGAGGCAAGCAGCACCGAGCCGCTTCCAAGAACTATGAGTCCCGCATTAGTGCTGTCATTGTTACCAACGAGATGCTGAATCCCTAAGCCGATAGCAACTGCGATTGATGAACCCATTGTGCCTAGCGGTGGGAAGAGTGCATTGGCAGTAACAAGTAGTTCCGGTGCAACTACATGTGGCAGCGAGGCCGCTTGTGTGGCCAGAATAAATCGATTTATGCCAAGACTGGCCAGGACTAGAAACGTTAGAACGATATTGGCTGAATGCCCAGCAACGGTTACTGCAATCAGAAGCATTGCTGCAACGCGAATGAAATTCGCGCGGATCAGGATCTTTTGCCGAGACCACTTATCAATGAAGACTCCGACAAATGGACCTAACAGCGAGTAGGGAACCAATAGCAGAGCGAACACAATGGTGATTCGAGTTGGGTTTGCTTCTCGCTGCGGTGAAAAAAGAACAAACGTGGCGAGTGCTGTCTGAAGGAGACCGTCACCGGCTTGCCCAAAAATTCTGGTGACAAGCAGCCAGCGCGCGTTAGATGGTTGAAAAACATCCATACTGCGTGAAGTGCTCATTTTGTAACACTAGCCCTAAATATGTTGGAAGAAGTGACTAGACATAGAAGAGGGGCCACCGAAAATCGATGGCCCCTCTTCGAATTTGTAACTAGACAGTCGCTACGTCGTTGATGAAGTCTTCGACTTCTTGACGACACTTGGCGTCGTCATACTGCTCTGGCGGGCTCTTCATGAAGTAGCTTGATGCAGACAAGATTGGTCCACCAATTCCGCGATCCTTAGCAATCTTGCATGCACGGATTGCATCGATGATTACACCTGCAGAGTTTGGTGAATCCCAAACTTCAAGCTTGTATTCCAAGCTCAATGGCACATCACCAAAGGCGCGACCTTCAAGACGAACGAACGCCCATTTGCGGTCATCCAGCCAGGCTACGTAGTCACTTGGGCCGATATGAACGTTGCGAGCACCGATGTCGTGCTTCAGCTGTGAAGTTACTGACTGAGTCTTTGAGATCTTCTTAGATTCCAGACGGTCACGCTCAAGCATGTTCATGAAGTCCATGTTTCCACCAACATTGAGCTGGTAGGTGCGGTCAACGATTACGCCACGGTCTTCGAAAAGCTTGGCAAGGACGCGGTGCGTAATGGTTGCGCCAACCTGGCTCTTGATGTCATCACCAACGATTGGAACACCGGCGGCAGTGAACTTGTCAGCCCATTCCTTGGTGCTTGCGATGAATACTGGCAGCGCGTTAACAAAGCCAACACCAGCGTCAATTGCGCACTGAGCGTAGAACTTTGCGGCAGCTTCGGAGCCAACCGGAAGGTAGCACACAAGTACATCTACTTCGGCGTCCTTAAGAGCCTGGACTACGTCGACTGGAGATTCGTCTGATTCAACAACCATGTCGCGGTAGTACTTACCGAGACCATCAAGAGTTGTTCCACGCTGAACGGTTACACCGGTCGGAGGAACGTCAGAGAACTTGATGGTGTTGTTTTCACTTGCGAAGATGGCGTCAGAAAGATCCTGTCCTACCTTCTTGGCATCAACATCGAATGCAGCAACGAACTGTACGTCGCGCACGTGATACTGACCGAACTGTACGTGCATAAGGCCTGGTACTTGTGCGGCTGGATCTGCATCCTTGTAGTACTCCACACCTTGGACCAATGAAGAAGCGCAGTTACCTACGCCTACGATGGCTACTTTAATTGGATTCACTGTGGAGCCTCCTGTTGATTGTTCAGTGAAATGTCTTGACGGCATTTATGGGGTGAGTGAGTCTTGGGTAGTTGAACCTTTCAACTCACCCGGTTCTACTGAAGAGCGAGTAGCAGTGATGCCACCGGATTCTTCACGAGAAATCAATTCATTGAGCCAACGAACTTCGCGTTCTAGTGAATCTAGACCGTGCTGCTGTAACTCAAGTGTGTAAGCGTCGAGACGTTCACGTCCCTTAGCCAGATTCATTTGCATTTGACTTAGCCGATCTTCAATTCGACTGCGTCGCCCTTGCAAAATGTGAATTCTGGTGTCTGCTTCGGTTTGACCAAACAGTGACATCCGGATGGCGAAGGATTCATCATCCCAGGCACCAGGGCCGCTGTCTGAAACTAAAGATTCGAAGTATTCCTTACCTTCAGTGGTCAGTGCATACACAATTCGAGTGCGCTTTGGGTATTTGCCCGAAGGAAATTCATCTTGTTCAACAAGAAAGCCGCGCTGAACAAGACCTTTTAGTGTTGGGTACAAAGCGCCATAGGAAATTGTGCTGAATAATCCAAGAACAGAAATCAGACGTTTGCGTAACTCGTAGCCGTGTTGTGGGCTGTGAGAGAGTACGCCAAGAATCGCAAGCTCGAGAGCTGCCGATCGCTTTGCCATAAAAAACCATTCTTTTGATGTATCTAAATGATACATCTACAGGATACATCAGAACGCCTGACACGCCAAAAGCGCCCATTTTCGTTTATCTACAGGCGTGCATAGAGTTATCGCGTGGCTAATGACGCAATTAGGGGTTCGCGCATCGGTGGGATGTCCACTGAGCCACCCCGACCGGTACCGCATCCAGCTGAAGATGTCGCTGATCCAGCCCGCCCTCGCCACATCATTGACTACGTCCTAGCTCGGCGCGGTGTACTTGAGCACCTAAAGGTCGATGCCCTAGCACGAGATGAAGTCTGCGATGCAGATCCGTATCTTTTGCGTGCGGCCAAATATCATGGCGAAAAGACAGAACGCTTGTGTCCAATGTGTTCAAGAAGCGACCTTATCCATGTCACCTACACTTTCGGCGACGACCTGGGATTCCGATCAGGTTCAGTTGGCAGTTCAGCCGATGTGGCAAGCATGGCGTATGAATATGGTCATTTCCGCGTCTACATTGTGGAAGTCTGCACGTCTTGTAGTTGGAATCACCTATTTATGTCGTATGTTCTAGGTGATGGCAAACCACGAACGCCACCGCGTAAACCGCGTGACATTTTGGAATAGGTAGATGTTCAATTACCCACGACGTAATCGCACAGGCATTCGGCGATGGATACCAAGCATCAAGCAACTCTTTATTTTGGGAGTGCTCGGATTTGTCGGCCTATTTGTCCTACTAGGTATTGCCGTGCGGCTTACCCACATTCCCGATGCCAGTGAAGTGTCGCAAGCTCAGGCAACGATCTTGTATTTTGATGACGGCAAAACTGAAATGGCGCGTCTCGGTGAGGCCAACCGCATTGCAATTCATCTCGACCAAATTCCATTAACCGCTCAGCGTGCCGTGTTGTCCGCCGAAGATCGTCAGTTCTATTCACACGGCGGTTTCTCACCAAAGGGAATTGGGCGGGCGATATTTAATAACGTGACTGGATCGTCCACCCAAGGTGGTTCGACTATCACCCAGCAGTACGCAAAGAATGCTTTCTTAACCTCCAGTCGCACTGTGACTCGTAAACTCAAGGAACTCGTGCTGTCCATTAAATTGGAAACAGCCACGAGTAAAGGTCAAATACTCGAACGTTACTTAAATACGATCTACTTTGGCCGAGGTGCTTACGGCATTGAGAGTGCGGCCAATTTGTATTTCGGTCGTACCATTTCACACCTGACGATTGAACAACAAGCAGTGCTCGCAGCAATTATTCAGGCGCCGAATGGTTTGGCGCCTGAAACCAATATGTCAGGCTTGAAAGCGCGCTGGAACTACGTCCTTAATGGCATGGTTACTCAGGGTTGGCTTGAGCGTAGTGAGCGCAACAAGATGAAGTTCCCGGAAATTAAGCCTTATCACTTGTCCGAAACTTACGGTGGCACACGAGGTTACCTAGTAGCGCAGGCGCGTCAGGCTCTACTTGATCGTGGCGTAACCGAGGACCAAATTAACCGCTCCGGCTATCGCGTAGTAACTACTTTCAATCGAAAGACCCAAGCTGCCGCAGTGGCTGCTGTCGAGGACCAAGGTCCTAAGACAAACACCCAAGGGTTGCGCATCGGTCTGGCTTCGGTGCGACCAGGAACTGGAGAGGTTGTCGCAATCTACGGCGGGGCAGACTTCTTAAAGAACCAGGTGAACAATGCCACGCAGGCTATTGGTCAGGCTGGCTCAACTTTCAAGCCTTTTGCACTTGCTGCCGGTTTAGAGAATGACATTCGATTGAGTGACACGTTCAGCGGTGTCAACGGTACGTATGTTGGTAACTACCGCGTTGTGAACTACAGCAATGAATCATTTGGTTCACGCATCACGATGCTGAGTGCAACCGAGCATTCAGTCAACACCGCTTATGAGCAGATGACTGCACGCATCGGACCAGAAAAGGTAAAGGACGCGCTTCTCCGTGCTGGTATTCCAGAGACTACGGCTGGACTAGACCCAAATGTCACGATTACTTTGGGTACGGCTAGTCCCCACGTTGTTGATGTCGCTAGCGCATATGCAACTTTTGCAAATCGTGGAAAGCAAGTTCAATTGACTTACATCAAATCGATTACCACGCCAGATGGTGAAGTGAAATTTGCGCTGAATCCAACACCAGTGAAGGCATTTACGACTCAAGTTGCTGACACTGTCAGCTATGCACTTCATCGCGTAGTGCAATACGGAACGGGCACTGCTGCACTTGCTCTTGGGCGTCCAGCTGCAGGCAAGACGGGAACAACTGACGATAATAAGTCGGCATGGTTCGCTGGATACACACCGGAGCTTGCAACTGCGGTGATGCTTGTTAAGGATGGCCCGAATGGCGATCCAATCAGTTTGTCTGGAACAGGTGGCATGGCCAGTGTCTATGGTGGCTCTTTCCCAGCGCGCATTTGGACCGCCTACATGCAGGGCGCACTAACCGGCTTGCCGGTAAGTCAGTTGCCGCCGCTTCCGCCAAATGTCTCTTCTGGATATAGTGCTTCCCCGAGTGCATCGGCGAGTTCCGCCAGTCCAACAACTTCGGCAAAGCCCCGCCCAAGTGCGTCAGGTACTAGTTCGGCAACGTCGCAACCATCCGTCAGCGTGCCAGGTTTGTCAGGGGATATTGATTCTGCTCGAGCTACGGCCGCTGGACTTGGACTCACTTTGAATGAAGTGCCGCTGGATGAAACCGTCGACTTAACTTTGCCACTCTATGTGGTGGCCCAGGTGCCAGCACCAGGAATCGTGGTTGCGGTTGGATCCACTGTTTCTGTGCAAGTGAGCAATAGTCCGAACTAGTTGAGTTCTAGTTAGTTAAGACCGGTGACCACGTCAAATTGTGCTGTGGTATTTCGTACAGTGCATGTGACCAAATCGCCAATGTTTGGCCCGGAACCTTCACACCACAAAAGCGACACATGCATATGCGGTGGCTCAGCAAAATATAGATTCTGCCCATCGAGTGAAAATGGTGAACGTACTTTTCCGCGAACCTCACTCAGACCTTCCGCAAGAGCAATTGCTTTTGCTCTGAGTGACACTCGTGTGGCAGGAGCAGCAAGCGCTACTCCATGTGCTGTGCCACCACTGACTACTAGAAGCCGTTGACTTCGAGTACTTTCAACCTGCCGATATCCAACACGTTGATTACGAACAACATTATGAATAGCGAGCACGACCCCGGTTACTTCAAGCGTCTCGGGAGCACCGAGCCACAGGCTTGTTCCCAAACGCAATTCAAATGTGAACTCTGGGTGTTGTGTCATGAGTTCTGCTAGTTCATTGCGGTCAATGTGCGATAGCGAAACATGGAGAGGTAGCTCGTGCGCTTCAGCTAGTTCGCGGTAGGTCAGGAGCCAAGAGTGGACCTCAAGCTGGCGACCCGTTGCTGTTTGGCTTGTTTCAGTAGCACTCACATCTAGAACGGCGGTGTGCCGAATTGATGAATCCGAAATTGGTAGGTGGATAGCTAAGCCATGAATGGTCATGTCGCCGGGAATTGCTCGCATCACATGGATGATTTCATGCGTAGCCAAACCAAAGCGATGCAGAGATGTCAAGGCGTCGAGCATGACATGCTGGATGCCGGCACTGCGTGCAGCGGTCAAATTATCGGATGCAATTGTCGCGATAATGCGATGTGCATGAACTGCAGTAGCTTGCTGCCATTGCGTGACTGCTCGAGGGTCAGTGGCGCTGAATGGTTCTAGTACATGAACTTCACCGTTGAACTGTGACAGCGCTTGCTCTAGTTCCCAGACGGTTCCTACTGCTATGCGTCCAAGGCCCAGCAGCACAGATTCCTGTGCCAGGATCTGACGCCCAAAACCGTATCCGTTGCCCTTGATAACCGGAGTGAGTTGGGCACCGAGTGCATGAATGTGGTCCCTGACAGATTCAAGATGGCTCCGGAATGGAACTGCATTCACATGAAGCGAAAAGGTCATGCGAAATCACCGCCGAGCCATATAGAAGTTGAACGCTTTGGCCCACAGCGGAGAAATGACGTAATCCCATTCACCAACATATTCTTGAGCATATCCGCCCGTGCCGAGTTTGAACTGGATAAGCCCAAAAAGATGATTCTCAGGATCGAGTGTGTCTGAGATGCCTCGCATGTCATAAACATGAGCGCCAGCATGGAGAGCGTGCTTGAGCATGGCCCACTGGATGGCGTTGCTTGGACGCAAGTCGCGCGCTGCAGTTGTGGAGGCTCCGTATGAATACCAAGCGTGCTGTCCGACTCGAGTCATGGTGGTTGCGGCAATGGCACCTTCGTGGTCTGGATGCTCAGCGATGTAAACCTCAATGCGCGCCGAATCTTCTGCACTCATTGCATCCCACATGTGTTCGAAGTAACTCAAAGGCCTAGGCGTGAAGCGATCACGCACAGCAGTTTCTACGTAGCAGGTGTGGAAAATTGCTAGGTCCTCTCGAGTGCCTTGGCGTACCGTTACCCCTTGCTTCTCCGCTTTACGAATGTTGCGTCGCCAGAGCTGATTGAAACCCTCAAACAGGTTTTCCTCGGTCTGACCTTCAAGAGCAACCTGGAATACATAGCGTGGTTGATAATCCCCAAAGCCTGAGTCAACTGATTGTGGTTGCTGCCAATTGCTAGCGCGTAATTTCTTGATCAGGTCTTCACCAGCGTGATTACTGTGCGTGGCTGCAACTCGACTTATTGATGTTGCCATGCCTTGAGCAATGGCATTCTTGAGGTCATCGGCATCCCATCGCCTGGTCCACACATGTGGGCCTATCTTGATTTGGAAAACACCAATCGATTTCGCGTACTCCGTGAGTGCTTCAAGTCCTGCTTCAACGAGCTCACTGTTAGACCAGTCAAGGTCCGGTCCCTCAGGCAAGTAAGCCAAGTACCGCTCAACTTTGGGCACTTTGCGCAAAAGCATGAGTCCTGCACCGACTAGTTCATCACCGTCAAACCAACCTAATGATTCGTGACGCCATTCGCGTTTGACCTTGCCCCAGGCAGGAGTCTGCAGAAACGAGACTGCAGGTCGCGTAGCAATGTACGCAAGATGCGCACTTGCTGTTATGGGTCGGACCTGCACTGAATAAACCTATCGCTGCTGGTATCTAACCGAGTGCTTCTCGAAGCATCGCGATATCGGCGGCGACACCATCGCTTGGAGTTTCAAGAATTACTGGCGCATTCGCAGTCGTGAGGCATCGATAGATATCTTCAAGTTCAATCGTGCCGTTGCCGAGATTCGCATGTCGGTCTGCTCCCGAGTCAAATGCATCACGACTGTCATTGCAGTGAATGAGGTCAATCCGCCCTGTAATGCCAAGAATGGTGTTTGCCAGATCAGACAATGCGATGCCTCCGGCATGTGCATGACATGTATCTAGGCAGAAGCCCGCACCGCTATCCCCCACGGCATCCCAAAGTCTGGCAATGGCATCCAGCCGACGTGCCATAGCATGTTGACCTCCCGCAGTGTTCTCGATGAAGACTGGCACCTTCATGTCGAGTTGATCTAACGCTTTGACCCAGTTAGATACACCGACACTCGGATCATCCTCTTCAGTGACATGACCACCATGGACAATGACGGCCTTTGCACCTATGCTCGCGGCGGCATCAACATCTGCCTGAAGCATTTTGCGGCTCGGGATTCGTACCTTGTTATTGCTCGTGGCCACGTTGATTACGTATCGGGCATGCACATACATGTCGATTCCGGCCGCTTCGGCCTGACTTTTGAGCCCTTCGGCACCGTCAGCATGGGGGATTACTGGAGCCTTCCAGCTCTGTGGCGCCCCCAAAAATAGCTGAATGTGGTCAATTCCCAGCAATTGTGCCTGTTCAATGGGGTTTTCGTCGCCCACATGTGAGCCGAGTCGTAAATTAGCCATGTCTGTAGGTTACCTCGCTTGAGACTAGATGGTTTTTCACATCGGAATTTGTGCCTTAGACTTGGAAACCTTGATCCCTCCTGCCACGGAAAGACCGTGGCCGATTAGTCCATAGGAGGTGGGAATCAGTATGCGCCACTACGAAGTAGTAGTAATCCTCGATCCCGAGCTCGAAGAGCGAACGGTTGCTCCATCCCTTGATACGTTTCTAAACGTTGTCAAGAATGATGGTGGAACAGTTGGCAAAGTCGATATCTGGGGTCGCCGCCGTCTGGCTTATGAAATTGATAAAAAGGGTGACGGTATTTACGCACTCCTCGACATCAATTGCTCGTCAGCAGCAGTAGCCGAACTCGATCGTCAGCTTGGTCTGAATGAGTCAGTGCTCCGTACTAAAGTCATGCGTCTCGACAATAAGTAGGAGTTGTAATGGCACAAGGTGATGTTGTAGTCACAGTAGTAGGAAACCTAACTGGGGATCCTGAACTACGTTTTACCCCGAACGGGCTCGCAGTTGCGTCATTCACAGTTGCATCGACAACTCGTGTACTCGACCGCAATTCAAATGACTGGAAAGACGGAGATACTCTGTTTCTTCGTTGCAGCATTTGGCGTCAATACGCTGAGAACGTGGCTGAGTCCCTCACTAAGGGAACTCGCGTCATTGTTACCGGCCGTTTGAAGCAGCGTTCATACGAAACCAAAGAAGGCGAAAAGCGCACAGTTGTTGAGATGGAAGTTGACGATGTCGGTCCAGCTCTCAAAAATGCGACTGCCAAGGTTTCTCGTGTAGCTCGTGCTGAAGGTAACGGTAATGGCTTCTCCGGCGGAGGCGCTTCTGCACCTGCCGATGATCCTTGGGCCGCACCTGCTAGCTCTGGCGACGAACCTCCGTTCTAAGCCAAACCACATTATTCGAATTAACTACCATTCCGGTGAACACCGGGCTCGTTAAGGAGCACCACAATGGCTAAGCCACCAGTAAAGAAATTCAAGAAGAAGGTATGCGGCTTCTGTCGTGAAGACGTACCTGCGATCGATTACAAGGACATCGCTACCCT
>Ga0114962_10000146_pt1 | contig 60353 bp, 39 predicted proteins | sample C_130820_MF_Meta_FD_87017 | JGI IMG/M metagenome (GOLD analysis project Ga0114962, IMG submission 87017) | Freshwater microbial communities from Lake Croche, Canada to study carbon cycling - C_130820_MF_MetaG | ecosystem: Environmental > Aquatic > Freshwater > Lake | place: Lake Croche, Canada... | reverse complement strand
GTCGTGATGGCTTAAAGGCAGCAGATTATGCGCTTCGTCATGGTGTTCCGAACTATTATACCGATGCCGATTTGCTAATTAATAATCCTAATATCGATGCCGTTTATATTGCGACCCCCCCAGATACCCATTTGTATTATGGATTAAAAGTGGCTGAGGCCGGTAAAATTTGCTGTATTGAAAAGCCACTATCTTCTAGTTATGAGGAAAGTAAGCTAATTCAGGAAGCATTCGAAAAGCGGAACCTCCCTTTATTTGTAGCCTATTACCGCCGTTCACTTCCTCGATTTTTACAAATACAAAAATGGATTGCCGATAATGAGATAGGTTCTGTTCGGCATGTCAGTTGGCATTTGAGTAAATCGGCATCGGAAGTTGATTTATCCGGAGTTTATAATTGGAGAACTGATGCAAAGGTAGCCCCAGGGGGGTATTTTGATGATTTGGCGAGTCATGGTTTAGATCTGATAGGTTTTCTTTTAGGAGACATAAAAGAGGTCTCCGGTTTTAGTACAAATCAGCAGGGGCTCTATGCTGCAAAAGATGCCTTGACTGCTTGTTGGGTTCATGAAAATGGAATCACAGGAACAGGAAGTTGGAATTTTGGGAGCAGTGGGAGAGCAGATCGACTCGAAATTATAGGCAGTCGCGGTAGGATTGAATTTGCCGTCTTTGACGAAGTTCCTATTCGATTAAGTAATGAAAATGGGCTTATTGAACTCGAAATTGCCCATCCAGAAAATATTCAATTGTATCATGTAGCCAATATTCGAGAGGCGTTACTTGGAAATCGTCCCCATCCTTCGACGGGCTTGACTGCATTACATTGCAGTTGGGTCATGGACAAAATAATCGGTACCCTTTAATTTATTTTGACTATGTAAAAAAAAACAGCGCTAAGATAGCGCTGTTAAGTTTGTTTTTTTGAAACTATTATTTCACGGCTATGATTTCCTGAAATTGACGACCGTTATAATTGATTACAAAAGTGTATTTCTGAGCAGGTGTATGATTTAAATCAAATTTTGTGTTTACGAATAAATCAGTTAGCTCATTAACATTGTATACCTCTTGATTGTCTTCGTCATAAATACGAACTTGGACCGGTGCTTTTTCTAAATTAAGAATGCTCATCACTACGAAACCGTCCTTTTTATTCAAAATAGGTTTAAAGACTTCGGAAGAAGCTGTTTTTTCCATCAAAGCTATTTTTCCAATAAGGGTAATTTTGTATCTCGCCAATTTAGTTGCTGTTTCTGCTTCCAGAAAATAAGTACCATCAGGGAGGTCTTTTAGATCGTAAGTTCTGTTTATTGTTCCTTTAGCTGTTAATTTTTCACTGTGGAGGAGCGTTTCATTAGCATCATAAAGAGACAAATCTACTTTCTTGATATCGTTTAACGTAAAACTTACTGTCTTTCCTTTCTCTTTTAATACATTAAGAGAAAAATCAGTATTTCGAGCCTGAACTTGAAGTGCCGATACTGCGATTAGCACTGCTAAACTAAAATTTAAAATCTTTTTCATAATTGTGTTTTTAGATTAATAAAATCCTTTTTATCTGATGCTAAATTATCATAACTAATTGATTATGAGAGCAACAAAATTTTCTTATTTAGGTACTAAATTACCCGATCACGAAATCGATTAAGGTTAAAATTAATTGTTTTAAGACTTAAAGCAGTAATTTTATGATAATTCTGAAACCATAGTATTATGAAAACAGTATCACCCGCGTTTGAAATTATAGAACCCAGTTTTGGGAGTTCTTTTTATTTTCGAAAATATGTGGAAAGTGCCAATCTTAAAGCTGATGTGTGGCATTATCATCCTGAAATTGAATTAGTTTATGTAAATGGTGGGAGTGGAAAACGTCAAATAGGGAGCCATATTTCCTATTATACCGATGGGGATCTCATTTTGATTGGTAGTAACTTACCTCACTGTGGCTTTACCGATGCCGATACTGCCAATACCAATGAGACCGTAATCCAAATGAAGCCTGATTTCCTTGGAGAAACTTTTTTCGAAATTCCGGAGACAAAAAGCATCAGTACGCTTTTTAATTTGGCAAAGGTTGGAATTGCCTTTGTTGGAGAAACCAAAAGGAGCATTGGTATTAAGATTGAGGCTATGGAAAAGCAATCTCATTTTGACCGCCTTATGAGTTTGATAGGTATTCTCTCTGAATTAGAACAATCTCAGGACTATTTGGTTTTGAATGCAGAAGGATTTTCGATGGAATTGCAGGTTCAGGACAATGAACGTATCAATCTCGTCTTTAATTATGTTCAGGATCATTTTAGAGACTTAATTACTTTAGAGGAAGTTTCGGGTTTGGTGAGTATGACCATTCCTTCTTTTTGCAGGTATTTTAAAAAAATCACTAATAAGACTTTTACCAAGTTTGTCAATGATTACCGCTTGGTTCATGCTTCGAAATTATTAGCCGAAAAACCAATTTCTATAAGTGAAATCTGTTTTGAAAGTGGGTTTAATAATTTAAGTTATTTCAATAAATCATTCAAGGAATTCAGTGGTCGTAGTGCTTCACAATACCGTCAGGAACTACGATCCGTTTATGTTATGGATGTTGCTGATACCCATTAATTAGTTTAGTCATTATAAAAAAAGGAGCCTTAAATGAATTAAGACTCCTTTAGTATTTAAAAATAGCAATTTAACTTACCAAAACTTAACGTATAAGGCAGCAATAATTAATAAGGCTATTATTATTAAAACCGTAGTTTGTGGTTTTAGTTTGAACATTTCTTTGTCTAATTCAAAAGCTTTAGGGTTTACTTTTGGGCCGAAAAAGCTGATTACAATCATCAAGAGCGTGGTAAATGCAAACGACAATCCCATACAAATATGGAATGGGATTTCATATCCTCCTTTGCCGTTTGTAAAAGCGGTGTATAATAAGGTTTCGTTTCCAAAAAGCTGCGGTGCAAATTCATTGAAAAGAATGGATAGTAAGAATCCGGAAATGACACCTACAATTGCAGCTGTTCCCGTTGTTCTTTTCCAGAACATCCCCAATAAGAACATCGCAAAAACACCAGGACTAATAAAGCCGGTATATTTTTGGATGTAAGTAAAACCACCCACACCGCCAATTCCGAGAACATCATTCCAAGTAAACAATACAGCAAGAAGCATGGCTGCAAAAACAGCTATTCTACCGATGTTTACTTGTTGTCTTTCGCCTGCTTCCTTTTGAATGTATTTTTTATGGATATCCAGGGTGTAAATAGTGGAAATACTGTTGACTTTCCCTGCAAGAGAAGCGACAATTGCAGCGGTTAAAGCAGCTACCGATAAGCCTTTTAGGCCGGTTGGTAGAAAAGTTAGCACTGCAGAATAGGCTCCATCTTTACCACCCACTAATTGAGGCAAATGCCCTTCTTTGAACAATACAAAAGCTGCAATACCTGGGAGCATTACGATTAAAGGCATTAATAGCTTAAGGAAACCTGCAAATAAAATACCGGTTCGAGCAGTCTGTAAATCAGCACCTAAAGCTCTTTGGGTAATGTATTGGTTGCAACCCCAGTAGTTTAGATTGATAATCCAGATTCCGGCTAAATACGACATCATTCCTGGAAAGGTGAGGTATTTATTGATATCATTTTGAGAGGAAGTCGCTGTAGGCCTTGGGATAATCATTTTAAAATGCTCAGGAGCTTCTCTCATTAATACTTTGAAACCAGCAATAGCATTTTCGCCAACACCAAAATACTGACCAACAGTAGTTAGGGCGATATAGGAGGTAACGAGTCCACCTATAATTAATACTGCTACCTGAATTACATCGGTATAGGCGACTACTTTCATACCTCCCAAGGAAATGAATAGGGCAAAAACGGCTAATCCAATCATGATGATGTGAATATAACCTCCACCAGCCAATCCATTTATGGCAACAGCTCCCAAATATAAAATGGAAGTTAGGTTGACAAAAATATAGAGGAACAACCAGAATACTGCCATTATTAAAGCGGTTGATTCATTGTACCTAATTTTTAAAAATTGAGGCATGGTATAAATCTTATTTTTAAGATATACCGGAATAAACCAAACGGCAACAATAATTAATGAAATCGCTGCAATCCACTCGTAAGCAGCAACGGCAATTCCAAGGAAAAAACCTTCCCCACTCATGCCTATAAATTGTTCTGCTGAAATATTAGAAGCGATCAAAGAAGCACCAATTGCCCACCAAGTAAGATTTCCTTCAGCTAGAAAATAGGCTTTGGCATCGTGTTCGTCTTTTTTTCGTTTGCGGTAAATGGTATATCCATAAGTGGCTACAACGATAAAATAAATAATAAATACAATGTAATCAGGATAGCTAAGATTTTTGTTCATTGGTAAAGTGGTTTTTAATAGTTGATTTTAATATTTTTTTTAATTTAATTGCGTTTAAATGAAGCGAATTTATTGTTTTAAAGGACTAAAATAAAGTTTCTATTTTTAATTCATTTTATAATGAATATTGGATTGATTTCTAAGGAGGTCTGCACTTTTTTCGGGGGTGATATCCCGCTGCGATTCTCCCAGCATTTCATAACCCACCATGAATTTCTTGACGGTAGCCGAACGCAATAAGGGCGGGTAAAAATGCATGTGAAATTGCCATTCCGGATGTTCTTTCCCATCGGTTGGCGTTTGATGAATTCCAGAAGAATAGGGGAATGAAGTTTGGAACAGGTTGTCGTATTTAGTTGTAAGCTGTTTTAAAATAGAAGCAAAAGCCGTTTTTTCGGCCTCGCTAAAGTCGGTAATTTTTCCGAAATGGCGTTTGCTGATAATCATCGTTTCAAAAGGCCAAATCGCCCAAAAAGGAACTAAGGCTACAAAATAGTCATTCTCAATTACGATACGTTCGTCTAGTTTCAGTTCTTCGATCAAATAATCCTGCAAGAGACTGGATTGATGAAGGTCGTAATATGCTTTGAGATTGGTTTGGGTTTTTTCGACTTCTGTTGGGAGGGACGATTGTGCCCAAATTTGACCGTGTGGATGTGGATTGCTGCATCCCATGACACTTCCTTTGTTTTCAAATATCTGAACATGGTTGATGTAGTCTATTTCACCTAATTCTGTATATTCATTCTGCCAGGTATTGATAATATTTTCGATCTTATCGACTGTCATTTCCGGCAATGTCAGATTGTGTTTTGGTGAAAAACAAACCACTCTCGAAATTCCTCTTTCAGGCTGCGCTTTGAAAAAAGTCTCCGTTTTTATTTCCTGAAAAGCAATTTCTTCTTGTTTTAGCGCGGCAAAATCATTTTCAAAAACGAAAGCATTTTTATAATCCGGATTTTTTAAGCCGTTAGCACGACTGTTTCCGGGACACAAATAACAAGTGGAATCATATTCCGGCAAACTGTCTGTGGTCAGTGTTTCATTTTGGCCTTGCCAAGGTCTCATCGCGCGATGGGGTGAAACTAAAACCCATTCGTTAATAAGGGGGTTATAGCGTCGGTGCGGATCCTCGTTGATATCGAAATTTTTCATTTTAATTGGGTTTGTATAGTGATGTTCCGTTTCCTATTTTGACATCATAAATTCGTAATTCTATTCCAAAAGTATCTAAATAAAGTGCGGATAGTTTGTTTTTAATCATTTCTTCTTGTCCTTTTTTGATTAAATTAATGGTGCAGCCACCGAAGCCTCCACCCATTAATCGGGAACCAATGACCGCTTCTTCTTTTTTTAGGGTAGCCACAATCATGTCTAATTCGGCGCAACTTACTTCATAATCAGTAGATAAACCCCCATGGGTTTCGAACATTAATTCACCTAATACATCGATATTACCCTTGTCTAAAGCTTCACAAGCCAGTTGTACCCGATTGATTTCTTTGATTACAAAATGACTTCTCTTGAACACATTTGTAGTCATTTTATCTTTGACACTAAGTACTTGATTTTCGGTGCAATCTCTAAAACTATTGATTTGCGGAAAATTATTTTTCAATATAGTAAGTCCTTCTTCACATTCATCCCGCCTAGTATTATATTCAGAGGTGAATAAGGAATGTTTGACGTTAGAATCAAATAAAACTAAGGAATAGTCATTAAAATCGGCATTATGGTATTCGTATTCTAAGGTTTTACAATCTATTTTCAAGACTTTATTTTCTAAGCCCATAACACTCGAAAATTGATCCATTATACCACAATTTATTCCCACCCAATGCTCTGCTTTTTGTCCCATAAGGGCAATATCAACTGGTTTTATATTCAGTTTGAAAAGTTCATTGATTCCAAAAAGCAAACCACATTCTAAAGCAGCCGAGGAGGATAAGCCAGAGCCAACAGGGATGTTACTGCTGAAAACGCAGTCGAAACCCTGAAATTCAAATCCACCTTTTTTTAATTGCAAGAGTACCCCTCGAATATAATTGGTCCAGACTTTATCTGATAGTAGTATTGGACTTTGAAGATCTAATTCCAATTCATCCTCAAGATCGATTGCTATTATACGGCTGGCATTGGATTCATTTTTCCGAAAGGCAAAGCAGATTATTTTATCAATTGCTGCTGGTAAGACAAAGCCATCATTATAATCGATATGTTCCCCAATAATATTAATTCGTCCCGGTGATAGTACAATTATTTCCGGTTCTGCGTGGAAAGTTTCCTTAAAAAAAAGGCTCGTTTTATGGATTAATGCATTATTCATTCTTTAATGATTCTAAGAGTTCCTTTTTTAAGATTAGGAGAACTCGTGGTTATTTGTATTGGTTTTAGTAAGTCGGTTGTTTTAAGAATAATTGTGGCAATACCTGCTTCTGCTTTTACCGGATTTTCCCCAATAATTTCGGCATTTCCTGTTGTAAGAGTAAAGCTTACACGATTAGTCCCATCAGGAATAATTGTTCCGTTTGCATCTGTAATTTTAGCATAAACAAAGACAACATCAGGAGAATTAGGATTGATTTCTTTGGAAGAACGGTCGTAAGTCATTTCTATTTTCTGCGCTTCTAGGGGTGTTTTTATAAGCGAAGAAATTACTTTTACCCCTTTAATAAATCCTTCCGCTCGTAAGGTTCCTGGAATGAATTTATCCATCTTAAAAACAAATGGGGCATGTTTCAGCTGATCGCTATTTTCGTCAATTGCAGGTTTGTTTTTGGAAACCAAAACATCGTTTAAAAAGAGTGCTACTTCCTCACAATTGCTGTAAACGGAAACGTTTAAAGGCGATTTATCTGTCCAAAAACTGGCAATAGTTAGAGCCGGTCCAGAAACTAATTTAGCATCTAAAATTATATTTGCATCGCGTTGACTTTGGTAAAAATAGTAGGCAAATTTCGGGATTCGGAATATATCGCTTACACCAGAACTTTCTAGGTCGTTGCTATAACCCCGGTTGTAATCAAACATCACCCAATTGGCTTCGCCAATAGTTTGGGAACCTTTTCGATTTGAATTCGATGCTTGCTGAAAGTTATAGGCTTGCTGTAAAAGTCTTTTTTCCCCATTAGCGCGCAACTGACGCGAAGTGCGTTCTTCTTCTTTTAAATTTGAAAAATCGGTTTGATTGAATCCAGCATTCTGGGCATAATATTCCCAATCCCCATATTCGGCTATTAGTATTTTGCGTTTTGCAATCTTATAGTTCGTCCAATAATCGGGTGCTTTTGCGTGTTGGCGTGCCGGAATAAACAAATCGTAATTTGGATTATCCATCCAACTCGCACTGTAATTGTGGGCATATGGTAGTTCTTCTTTAAGGGCTTTGGTGGCTTCAGACATAAAACTTTCAGTCATTTGAGTTTCATTTAGGGAGGCTTCCCAAAAAATTATGCTGGGATGATTCCGATCTCTTCGGGCCATATCTCGAATGTCTTGAATTGCCTTTTTTTGGAAGGTTTCGTTTCCAAAAAACTGCCAACCTGTTAGGCTGTTCATTAGCAGAATCCCCAATTCATCGCAGGCTTTTAAAAAAGCTTCGGCATGCGGATAATGTGACATTCGTACAAAATCGAAACCCGCATTTTTAATTTTCACGGCATCCCGATATTGCGCTTCGTCAGAAAGGGCATACCCTAAGTAGGGATATTCCTGATGTTCATTAGTTCCAGAGATGTATAATTTCTCGTCATTTAGATAATAGCCGTCTTCTTTGATTTCTGATTTACGGATTCCGATTTTCTCGGAATACTGATCGATTATTTTGTGATTTGAAACTAACTGAACTTCTAATTGGTATAAATTAGGTTGGTTAATGGACCATAATTCAGGTTTTAGCAGGGCGATTTTCTGAGTGATTGTGTTGTCAGAATTTGGGTTTGAAGTAAATTGCGCCGATTCGAATTCAAATTTTTGACCTCGTTTATTGGTTAATATGAATTTCAGTAGCCCTCCCTTTTTGGCTGCTGTTTCATTTTTTAAATGTACCTGAACTGTTCCTTCCGCTTTATCTTTGGTACTTTTATCAAAATTTACATAAATTCCACCGCTTGCTTTTTTATCGGCCTGGATGGCATCCGTAATATGAAATTGATCCGTTGTTATGAGATAGACATTTCTATAAATTCCACCATAATAATTAAAATCTAAATCCTTTAAAGGTTTGCCAGGAGGGAAGTTGGGATTGTCTTCGTTATTTACTTTTACTTTTATTTCATTTGTTTTATTCGCTAATAGGAAAGGGGTTCCATCGATAGTAAAAGGTAAATAACCGCCTTTATGATTGCCTGCTTTTTTCCCATTGATCCAAATATCCGCTTCCTGCATCACCCCTTCAAAGTAGAGGAAGATCTTTTTGTTCTTGGTATTCCCAATCTTGAAGTTTTTTCGATAATAGGAGCTGCCCTGAAACTGATTGTTTACTACTAAAGGTTCTATTTTATCGGTGTGTGGGATGCTAATTTTCTCCCAAGTGGTCGCTGTTTTTTCTTCCCTTTTGAATTCCCAGTCGGAACCAAAATTGACTTTAGTTCTTGTTTGGGCATTGGTTTTCGAAATTGAAAAAACGAGTGCTAAAAAAAGAATATTTCTAAAAATGAATCTCATTGTTATAGGTAATTAATTTTTGAAGTAGGAGTTATAACTATTTTTTATAAAATTTTGAAAGTTGTATTTTATCTGCTGAGCTAAGGGATAGTAAATACATTCCGCTACTTAAATTAGAAACATCAATCGCATTTTTGGCCTCTGGATGAGTATCAGAATAGACTGTTTTTCCTTGGAGGTTTGTGATTTTAATAGCGCTAAATAGTTGCTCATTTGTGTTTTTAAAATTTAAAATAGAGCCAACGGGGTTGGGGTATACCTCTAATTTTTCAAGTTCACTGATAGTATCTAAACCTAATGATCCCGCTGCTGCAACCGTTAATTTTGAAGATAAACTCGACCCCAATTTAGTTCCCCAATTTTCGGTCCACAGTTCCACAGTAAGATCGTAATATTCGCCATTGGTTAGCTCTTTAGTTGGAATGGTGTTTGAAGGTAGGTCGAGCGCAAGTTGGCCTGAATTATCTGATCCAATTGCAGGTACTAAGAATTGATTATCGGTACTTTGTACTATCGTTTGTAACCAAGCACCACTAGAATTTCTTTTAAATACACCGGCATAAAAATAATTGGTTGCGTTTTTTGAGGTATAGGTTAAATTAGCGGTAAGGGTACTGCCTTGTTCTATGGGATTTTTAAGAAACCCATTTATTTTAACTTGTTCTATAATTACGCTCACACCCTCTTTAAAAGCATCTAGAGCAGGGGAAGGTTTTCCATCGGATTGCCAGGCATTTAATTGATAGCCGCTCCAGCTTTTTTCACCTTCGGGTTCCCAATACACCACACCAAGACCTTTATTGTTTGGAACTGCTTTTACGGCCGAAATCACCGCTACCAACATGTCGTAAGTATTCTGAACAAGGGTGTAATCGCCGCCCACTTCAACAACCATCACTTCTTTTGCGTATCGACTCGCCATATCTTTAAGATTGTTTTGCAAGTCGACTATGGTCGATTTATAATCACTATTTAACCAATAAGGGTAGTAGGAAAGCCCAATTACATCGTATTTCACATTATTAATTTTGGCATTGTCAAAAAACCATCTGAATCTTGCATTGTTATTTCCCTGATCGACATGAACGATCACTTTGATTGCGGGATCGATTGCTTTTGTAGCCTCATAGCCTTTGTTTAATAATTGAGCCAATTGAGCCCAATTTGACGAACTTCCTTCGGGCAACAGTATTCCACCTGGAATTTCATTCCCTATTTGAACCCATTCGGGTGTTACTCCAGCTGTTTTTAGGGCAGTCAAAACATCCGAAGTGTGGGTGTAAACGTCGTTTAATAATTCGGAGAAAGAATGATTGGCCCAAGCCGCTGGTTTAGTTTGTTTGCCCGGATCGGCCCAAGAATCGCTGTAATGAAAATCGATCATTATTCGCATTCCTAAATTTTGTGCTCTTACAGCCATTAGGACCGTTTCGGCGGTGTTACAATGTCCGTTGACTTTGTCATTAGAAGGATTTACCCATACTCTTAGCCGGATGGTGTTAGTACCTCTGTCTTTTAAAAGTTGGAGACAGTCTTTGTTGGAGCCGTCGACATCCCGAAACTGATATCCTGTAGCTTCCATTTGTGCCAGCCATCCAATATCCGCCCCTTTAGCAAAAGCAGGACTTATAGCTGTTGAATTTGTTTTGACAACAGATTTGGATGTATTTGTATTCTGGGAACTAATAGAATTGAAAGTGATAAAAAGAATCAGAATCCATATATAGGTGTAGTTTCTCATATTAAAATAGCTCAAATTTATAAATGGTTTTATGATGGTATAAATCCCCTTTTTTCAATACGGGACTTGGAAAATGATCGTGGTTGGGCGCATCGGGAAAGTTTTGAGTTTCAAAACAAATGCCACTGTTCGAATGATATTCCGTGTTTTCTTTGCCTTTTAATTCGTTGGAACATTTTCCCCCAACGTAAATATGTACAGCAGGCTGATTGGTATAAACAGACATTCCCAGCCCATTTTTGGTACTGATTAGCGATGCGGCAAATTCATCGTCTTTTTCTAAAACAAAAGTAGTATCTATTGCGGTGGGGCAAATTTTGGCTTGTGAGAAATCGAAGGGATTATTTTTTAAATTCAGAAATCGACCAGTCGGAATTAGGTCTTCGGTTGTTTCTAACATCATTCCAGAATTTACAATGAGTTTCTGATTGCTGAGATCGGCATTGTGCCCGTCCAGATTAAAATAACTGTGATGGGTTAAATTTATGATGGTGTCTTTGGTAGAGCTTGCCTTGTATTCGATACTAATTTCATTGTCTTCCGATAAAGTATAGGTTAGATCAACCTCTAAATCTCCCGGAAAGTTTTCGGAATTGTGTGTGCTTAAATAGCTGAGGGTAATGGATGGATTTTCTTTGTGATTGTGGGATTTTAGTTTCCATAATTTTTGACTTAGATTTTCTTTTCCTCCATGTAAGGAATGCAAGCCATGGTTTTTATTTAATTGAATTATTTCTCCATTCCATTTAAATGCAGCATTAGCAATTCTTCCGGCATATCTACCCACAGTAGCACCAAAATAGGGAGCGCCTGCTAGGGCAAAGGACTTTATATAATTTTCCATCACATCAAAACCCAGCACTACATCAACGATAGTTCCATTTTTTGTAGGTATTTTCAAGGCACTGATAGCCGCTCCAAAATTGATAATAGTCAATTTCAACCCGTTTTTGTTCGTTAATTCATAGGACTCCATTAATTGGGAATCTAGTACTAAACCGCTTGATTTATTAGAGGAATCGGGTATTAAATGTGATATGTGTTTTATTTTCATTATATTATTATGAATAACTAATTTCAAAAATAGATTAAAATTAGGATTAAACATACTAGTTCCTACCAGTTTTTATTAGATTGCAAAAAAAATAGTAATAATTCGTATTATTTCCATTCAGAATAATCAAGGTATACGCATATACGAGCAAATTATTTCTTCTATTGAGAAAAAGGGAAAATTATATTTAACTACTAGTAAAAGGATACTATTTAAAAACCCTACCAGTTTTGAAATTTACCGCTTTTACCTAATTTTTTTGTGCTAGCCACTAGCTGTTGGTTTAAAATTGACCTAAAAAGGCCGCCCAGATGGGCGGCCTAAATAGAACCTAAGAATGAATTTGAAAATTATTCTTTATTGAATTTCTTAATAATTACTTCATTGGAGTTCGGATTTACTATTCTTACGATATAGAATCCTTTTTTCAAAGCAGCAATATTTTCTGAAAAGTTGTTTTCTCCTTTATTCAATTGAACTCTTTTAGTAGCTACTAAATTTCCCTCAAAAGAATAGATGGCATATTCAACAACAGCCGCTTCAGAAGCCATTACTTCCATGTTTAAGTCACTAGCCGAACTGTGAGACACTCTAAAAGAGGTGTTAGATGTAACTACTTTTGCAGCTGCTTCTTTATTTCCTGTAGGAATACATGTAGTGCTAGTGCTGAAAGTTAGCGTAAGTGTTTTGTTAGTTGCACTTAATCCCAGTCCGTTTTTCGCAGCTATTGTAATTGTTTTAACAGCAGGAACAACAGAAGCATATTTAACAGCAAATATTAAATCAGATGTAGTTAAAACATTAGAATTGTTACTTAAATTGCTAGCAGACGTAACAACTGATCCAACAGGTCCCGTAATTACATAAGACGTAGCTAGAGGAGATGCCGTGATTGTATAGGATAGTTTGCTTCCTTTACAGATAGAAGCTATTGTACCCGTTACAGTAGAAACAGCAGCAGGAACGCTAGAAGTTAAAGTCAATAATTTAGCAGTGGATGCCGCATTTGCACCCGTATTAACCGAAACAGAGGATCCAACACCATTAACTGCTTTAACACCTATAATTAAACTAGTTGTTCCAATTTGAACACCAGCAAAATTTACTGTAATTACATTAGTAGTACCACCAGATACTTTAGTAACAGTTGAAGGCAACTCCCAAACATAAGAATTGGCCGTAGCAGAAGTAGCTGCCGTAACCGTAAAAGAAGTACTTGTACCAATATATTTACTGATATTTGTTACCGCTGTAGTTGAAACACCATCTGTTAACACAATAGTAGCAGGAGCAGCAGGTAAAGCTTTTGTTAGAGCCACAGTTGATTTTGTAGTTTGTTTACATCCACTCGAATTTTGAGCTTGTACAGTTATAGCGCCAACTGATCCTATTCCAGAACTAACATTTTTAAAGTTTACATTTAAAATGTTAGCATTTATACCCTCTTGAGTTATAGTAGTAACGCCATTTGCTTGACCAACAATAGAAACCCCTGCTGGTACAGTCCAATAGTAAGAAAGACCCGTTTTAAATTCAGGTATTCTATAAGAAACAGTTGTTTCAGTGCCTACATAAGCACCAACTGCAATTGTAGCAGCCTGATAAACTTCGGTATTAGCAACTTTAGCAGTACCGGTGATTGGAACAACTAACTCTGAAGGTAAATCTACAACGTTTACAGTCATTGCAACTCTAGTCCCTTCACTATTTCCAATTGTTTGTGATACATAATATACTTTAGTACCTAATGTAGAAGTTGTAGGTGCAGGTGCAGTAAGCGAAGCTCTTCCTCCAGAAGCAGTAGTGTACCATTTTAAAACACTTGTAGGTACTGCAAAAACAGATTTCGATAAAGAGGAAGCAGCGGAACCTTTACATAAATTTAAAGGGGAAGTCATTCGAAGATTTACTTCGTCATAAAAGTAAAATGCTCCTGTTGATCTATTAAACGTTACCGTATAATTTGACGCAGTAGTCACATTAATATTAGAGCCGCCTTTGTTAGCACTACCTCCAGGGAACGAATTAGCACCCCAGTTGACATCCCAGTCATTTCCTTGACGGAATTTTAACTCTCCTAGCGTTAAAGCCAAACCTGATAATTTATAATTTACACCATCAAGGGTGGTCAGATTTGTATCTGTAGACCAATTGCCAGGGGTAGCATTTCCAATCACACTAACGGTAAGATAATTAAAACTAAATACACCTGTAAGTTTATTGAAAATTATATTATAATCTCCAGCTAAAACTGGAATTGAAGAACCTCCAAGAGTAGCAGTTCCAGAAGGAAATGAACTAGTACCCCATATTTTTACCGTTGTACCGGCTTGACGGAACGTATAATTTCCTGCACTGATAGAATAATTATTTAAAAAATATTTTTCACCATCAGTAGTAAACAAGTTGACATCAGTTCCGCCACTTGTAGATAAGCTAACTACCGGATATCCGGAAATAAAATTAAATGCCCCGGTTAATGTATTAAATGAAATAGAGTAGGTTCCCGCAAGCACTTTAATATCGCCTCCTGTTAAAGTGGCCGTTCCAGTAGGAAAAGCCGAAGAACCCCAAGCCACTGTCCACCCTTTATTTTTTCTGAATTTTAAAGCTCCCGCAGTTAAAACAATACCGTCAGCAGCGTAATTTACACCATCAGTTGTGCTCATTAAAGAATCGGTATTCCAGCCACCAGCTGTTGCACTACCAATGATTCCAATTGTAGCAAATGTAAAACTGTAAGCACCAGTAGACTTGTTAAATGTTATATCATACGTTCCAGGTGAAACTACAATTTCAGAACCCCCTTGTGTAGCAGTTCCAGTAGGAAAACTAGCTGATTTCCATGACGTAGTAGAAGAATTGTCTTTTCTAAATACAAGTGTTCCGGATTTCAATGTATATTGATTAAGGGAATAATTTATTCCATCTCCAGTAATCATAGAAACATCAGAATTAAGCCCTGGACCCGCTGTACCTGAAATACTAATTTCATCATAATGTACCACGCTTACGAAACTATAAGCGCCCGTATTAATATTAAAAGCAACATTATAAGTTCCGGAAGTAACTGGAATATTAGTTCCATTTTTAGATCCAGTACCATTTGGAAATGCGTTAGACCCCCAGTTGTTATCCCATTTGGCATCTTGTCTGAACTTTGCACTACCATTTGTAAAGATAAAATTCGATAAGGTAAAATTTACATTATCAGTTGAAGTCATAACAACATCGGTACTCCAGCCACTAACCGCATCCCCAATCATGGAGATCGATTGCGCATTACTACTCAATATAAACAAAAAGAAAGTAATGGTTGAAAATAAGAATTTTTTAATCATATATTTTATTTTTTAGTTAATAATTCTGTAAGTATATAAATTATTTAACAAAAAAATAAATAAAATACAATTGTGCTTTTACTATAACGTTTTCGTGTTCATAAGTTTTTTATTACAAACTAAAAAAGGATTTGTTCTTTTATATTGTTATTTTAAATAAGTTTAACTTAGGCACGTCTTCCTATTTTAGCCTTCGAATGGCAGTATTCAGCCTTCTTTTTTCTGTTAGGTATTTAAATTTCGTATCCTTTTGCTTAATAATAGCTTTCTAAATCCAGTTTTTTCAAGATAATTAACGTGAACGGAACTAAATACAGTTCTTTTTTTGAAAGAATTAGGTTATTAACAAACCTTTGTATAAATAGTTTTGGAGATTGCCAATGAAATCGTAATTTTGGAAATTGTAAGAAATAATTGATGCAGCAAATACAAATGCAGCTGTATTAAATATTCTATAGTTAGAAAACAACCCTCAGGAGAGGGATATGCTACGGGCAAGTATGGAAAATCGAGCAGTAGAAGCTTCAAAAAAAGATAATTAATTTAGTAAAATAGCAAACGGGACAAAAACCGGGGAATGGTATTTGCTAAATAAGAAAACTAGCCCTTATAAAATGAACATTAGAACAAAAGCAGTAATTACATCCGTTGGCGGTTATGTACCCGATACCATTTTAGATAATAAAACTTTAGAGAAAATGGTGGATACTTCCGACGAATGGATTCAATCCCGAACAGGAATAAAAGAAAGAAGAATTCTAAGCGACAAAACACTGGCTACTTCAGATATGGCCGCTTTTTCTATTAAAAATTTATTGGAAAACTCAAATGTAGACCCAGAAGAAATAGATTGTGTTATTCTGGCTACTTCAACTCCTGATCATGTTTTAGCTCCTTCGGCTAGCTTGGTTTGTGAAAAAGCAGGTTTAAAAAAAGCTTGGGGATTTGATTTAAATGCTGCTTGTAGTGGATTTCTATATGCATTGTCTGTTGGAGCAAGTTTGATCGAGAGCAACCGATACAAAAAAGTAATTGTAGTGGGAGCTGATCAAATGAGTGCCATTGTTAATTATGAAGACCGCAATACCTGTATCCTCTTTGGAGATGGAGCAGGAGCTGTATTGTTAGAGCCTACAGAAGATACTGTAGGATTGACCGATAGTATTTTTAGAACCGATGGCACTGGAACTCAATATTTGTCGGTACCCGCAGGAGGTTCTTTGATGCCGGGTTCGGAAGAAACTGTAGCGCAAAAACAGCATTACATTCATCAGGATGGAAGAATTATTTTTAAAAATGCCATTAATGCCATGAGTAATGTTTGCCAGGAAATTATGGATAAAAATAAAATTCTTATCGATCAGGTAGACTGGCTTATTCCACATCAGGCCAATTTAAGAATTATACAGGCTGTTGGCGAAAAGCTAAAGATTCCAATAGAAAAAGTAAAGATCAATATCCAGAAATACGGAAATACGACAGCAGCGACTATTCCACTTTGTCTTTGGGACTTTAAAGACGACTTCAAGTACGGGGATAAAATATTGATCACCGCTTTTGGAGCTGGTTTTACATGGGGAAGTACTTATTTGCAATGGGGAAAAATGAGAGGATAGAATGTGAGTCTGCTACTTTAAGGATTTAATTATAAAATAAAAAGGGTGCCAAATTAAATTTTGGTACCCTTTTTATTTTTTGATTTGGCAATGGATTATAATTCTATTTTGGCTCCTAAGAGTTTCAAAAAGGCGCTTATATATTTAGGATGCGCATCCCAACCTGGAGCGGTAACTAGATTTCCATCTACATAAGCCCCATCGGCTTCGATTTCCTGATAAACACCACCAGCCATTGTTACTTCTGGTTTAACAGTCGGAAAGGCGGTAAGTTTTCGTCCTCTGACCACATCGGCAGCGGTAAGAATTTGAATTCCATGGCAAATAGCTGCTATTGGGAGTTCTTTACTAAAGAAATATTTTACAATTTCCAACACCCTTTCGTTCATTCGAAGGTGTTCTGGTGCTCTTCCGCCTGATAGTATGAGTCCAGAATAATCGCTGAGGTTGATCTGATCGAAAGTATAGTTTAGCACAAATTTATGGCCCGGTTTTTCAGAGAAAATGGCATCCCCTTCATCGTCATGAATCGCAGTTTTGATGGTGTCTCCCTTTTTTTTGTTGGGACTGACGGTATGCACTTCATAACCGACCATTTCCAACATTTGGAAAGGAACCATAATTTCATAATCTTCTGTAAAATCACCTGTTAAGAATAGTATCTTTTTCATCTTTTTTTATTTTGTAAGTATTTAATTGCATTACTGAAATCAGCAACAGTTACAATTTAGAAATTATTGTAAGGCTTTCTGCCATTAGTATGTTAAATAACAATCTGTTTATTAAAATCAAGGAGAAGCTAGTAGCAATTTTTAATAAAGAAGGGATGAAGTAAATTGAAAAAAACGGCAAAGAGTATTGAATCCTTTGCCGTTTTTTATTATTGATTAGTGTTTTGGGTACTAATTCGAAATTAAGAATTTGGGTGCTTTGCGATATTGTGTCGCCGTTTCATAACCATAGGCAATTTCTATTAATAGGGGTTCACTCCAGGCGCGACCAAAAAAAGAAATACCAACGGGAAGTTCATCAATAAAACCCATGGGTACAGTTATGTTTGGATAACCAGCTTGAGCAGCAGGGGAGGAACTTCCCAATTCAGAGCTGTCGCCATTCGTCCAATCCGTTTTCCAGGCAGGACCTCCAGTAGGAGCAATAATAGCATCCAGTTTATTTTCGTTCATCACTTTGTCTATTCCATTTTCTTGGGTACCTTTTTTCATTTTTGTTAAAGCCTCTATATAAGCAGATGAATTTAAATCTCCTTTTTCCTGAGCCATTTCAAGGTATTTCTGATTGTAGTGTTTCATTTCGATAGGATCTTGTGAATTGAATTTTATCAAATCTTCCACACTTTTAATTTTCGCATTGGCCCCCAGCGATTTGAAATAGTTGTTGAGTCCGTCTTTATATTCGTAAAGCATAATTTCAAAAGAATTTCCTGCTGCAGAAGGATCCGTAATTTTATCTAATTCGATTACTGTCGCGCCCTTATTTTTTAGAATTTCTACTGCCTGATAAAAAAGAGCATCTACTTTATAGTTGCTCCCTAAGGGTGCTTTATAAATTCCAATTCGCTTTCCTTTAAGACCCTCTTCTTTTAGAAATGGGCTGTAATCGGTATAGTATTTCCCTTTGCTAGCTAAGGTTTTTGAATCTGCAGGATCTATACCTACTAGGGCTCCCAGGCAAATTGCAGCATCTCTAACCGAACGTGCCATAGGGCCCGGTGTATCTTGGGTTTCTGAAATTGGAATAATTCCCGAGCGGCTAATTAGACCCACTGTAGGCTTGATCCCTACAATTCCGTTGGTTTGAGATGGACAAACGATGGATCCGTCCGTTTCTGTACCAATGGCCAATAGGGTAAGATTAGCTGCTACAGCTACTGCAGAACCAGAACTACTGCCACAAGGTGTGCGATCTAGGACATAAGGGTTTTTAGTTTGGCCACCCAAACCACTCCAACCACTGCTTGATAATTGTCCTCTAAAGTTAGCCCATTCACTTAAATTGGCTTTACCTATTATGATGGCTCCAGCATCTTTAAGTTGCTTCACAATAAAGCTGTCTTTCAAAGGATAGGAATCCTTCAATGCTCTGGACCCCGCCGTAGTAGGCAAATCGTGGGTGTCTATATTGTCTTTTATAACTATAGGTATACCATGTAGCGGCCCTCTTGATTTTCCAAGTTTACGTTCTGCATCCATAGCTTCGGCTTCTTTAATGGCTAGTGGATTTACCTTAATTATGGAATGTAGTTGAGGTCCATTTTGGTCTAATGCTTCTATGCGTTTCAGATAGGCCTCGACTAACTCTTTGGAAGTAAGACTACCATCGGCAAATCCTTTTTGGATGGTGCTCAGATCCTTTTCAATGAATTTAGAGCTGTCTAGAGCTTTAGTTTTGGATTTTTGAGATTGTGCAAAGCACGAAAAGTTTAAAAATACGAGAATAAATAGAATTCGGAATAAATTCGGATAGGTTTTAGTTTGCATTGCTCTTAAATTAGTGAAGGTATTTTTTGTTTTGTAGATTTAAGATTATTCTTAAAGAATAATTTAGTAAACCTCAGACCACTAAAGTATTCTATTTTTATGTCTTTTTGTGTACTTTATTATGAAATATTTTAAACAAAATAAAAAAAGGTCTTTCGACCTTTAATTTTTTATGATTTTTATAGTTTTATTTTTATCCGTTTGGAAATAATAAATTCCAGAAGGAAAAGGGCTGATATCAAGATCTGTGCTTTTTATCCTTTTCTAAAGTTTAATTTTAATAGCTGTGTTTTGGTTTAAAATGACGGCGTTCTTTTTTTACCAAATGTTGTTTGTACCAGCTTATGGCTATGTCGGCAACTTCATTTAATTTTCCGGCTTCTTCAAATAGATGACTGGCACCGGTAATTATTCGCAATTCTTTTGGAGCCTCAATGCGATCAAATGCTTTTTTATTGAGTTCGATAACCGGAATATCCAATTGACCAACAATGAGCATTGTGGGTGCTGTAATTTGTTCTAAATGGTTTAAAGCTAAATCAGGTCGACCGCCACGAGATACCACTGCTTTTATCTTTTTGCCAAAATGAGCCGCTGCCAAAAGTGCCGAAGCGGCTCCAGTACTGGCACCAAAATAGCCTATCGGCAAAGCGGAAGTGGCTTTATTTTCCATCAACCATTCGGTCGCTTCTTCCAATCGGCTGGCTAATAAATCGATATTAAATCGGTTTTCGTATACTTGATCTTCATCTTCTGTTAGTAAGTCGAACAATAAGGTGGCAAAACCATTTTGATTGAGCCGTTCGGCTACTAATTTATTTCTTGGGCTGAATCTGCTGCTACCGCTTCCGTGAGAAAATAGGACTAAACCAATTGCTTTTTCAGGAAATATTAATTCTCCTTTTAAATTTACATGGGCCAATGGGATTTCAATTTTTCGTGCATTCATGAGATGAAAATTTAAGATAAATACTAGTTGAAATATATCATACAATGAGGTTGGCTACTTCTAATAAGCGAATGACTTCCTCGTCTTCGACCTGATTGAACTGTTCATAAAAAGCACCAACTCCTCGGAAATATTTGGAAGCGATGAGGTAGACAAATTCATCGGTTTGTTCTTGAAATTGATTCACCAGCTCATCGGGAACTACAGGAACAGCAATGATGATTTTAGCTGGTTTGCTTTTTCGCAACATGCTGATACTGGCGAGTAAAGTATGGCCTGTAGCAATACCATCATCGACAACAATAACATTTTTACCTTTAATATCTAAGGGTTTCCGATTTCCCATATAGAGTCTGTATTTTTCTTTCAATTGATCTCTTAGGCGTACAACCTCTGAAGCAATATACTTGTCGGGTACCCCAGAATGTTCATCGACTATTTTAGATTCTAGGGATACAGCACCAATAGCAAATTCCTTATTATAAGGATGTGGAATTTTCTTGCTTAGAATAATATCCAAAGGTAGATTTAAGCTTTTAGCGATAGCATAGCCAATAGGAACACCACCTCTTGGAATGGCCAATACAATGGTATTTGAATTCGCATATTTTTTTAATTCTTCGGCTAATAAAAGCCCGGCTTCTTTTCGGTTTTTAAGAATTTCATTGTACATACGTTTTTATTTTAAAGTGACTATTTTAGATAAGAGAAAAATAAAATATAATACTGTCAGGAGGCTTCGAAAAAATATCAGATTAAACTCAAAAAGGCTTATTATCAAGGGTTTGTTAAATAAAGTTATTCTAATTCAGTGGTTTATAAAAATTAATCACGAAATTAATTTTGAATAATAGAAATGAAATTTCGCAAATAAAGCGGTTTATGGAGTGATAGCAATAAAGGAGCTAAAGGTTGGATTTTTTTAAAAAACAGACCGTTTTTTAGAAAGTAAAATAATTCTTGGGAAAAATTAAAGTCGGGTTTCCAACACACTCTATTTATAAATAAAAAAGCGTGCCTAATCTCTAAGGGAGCAGACACGCATAATAGATTATAGTTTATTCTGAAATATGGAAACTACAGAATGATTTGAATTAGAAATTAGGCTTTTGCTTTATTCCTTTTTTCCCGTTCCTGCACATCAACAACTGCAACGGCCGTCATGTTTACCATTTCGTCTACACGGGCTCCCAATTGAAGAATATGAATCGGTTTTTTTAGCCCCATCATTATAGGGCCTATAGAATCGGTTTTATTCAACTCTTTCAACATTTTATAGGTAATATTGGCTGAAGCCAAATTAGGAAAAATTAAGGTATTCACCTTTTTTCCGGCTAATTTTGAAAAAGGGAATTTGCTTTGAAGCATTTCCATGTTCAAGGCAAAATCGGATTGGATGTCGCCATCTACAATTAGATCTGGTTTTTTATCGTGTAAAATTCGCACGGCCTCTCTTACTTTTGTAGCGTCGGGATGGGCAGAAGAGCCAAAATTAGAATAAGATAATAGGGCCATTACCGGAACAAAACCAAATGTCTTCGCTAAAGTGGCTGTCATTAATGCGATCTCTGCTAATTCTTCGGCATTTGGATCAATATTTATAGCAGTATCGGCTAAAAACATAGGACCTCTTTCGGTAGTCAGAATGTTCACAGTAGCTGCTTTTTTAACATTTGCCGCTTTTCCAATCACTTCAAAAATAGGTTTAACTACCGTAGGATAAGCTCTTGAATACCCTGAAATCATTCCGTCGGCATCTCCTTCTAAAACCATCATGGCGCCAAAATAATTGCGTTCCCGCATTTTTGATTGGGCATTGAAAAGGGTAATGCCATTACGATTTCTTTTCTGCCAGAATTTCTGGGCATAGTGGTTTCTTTTTTCTAAAGTTTCCTCCGCATTGGTATCGATAATTGGGATGTCGGCAAAGAATTCAATTTCTTTTTGAAGTTCCATTATCACCTCTTTATTCCCTAAAAGTATCGGAAGAGCGATTCCCTCATCGTGTGCTATTTGAGCGGCTTTTAAAACATCTAAATGATCCGCTTCGGCAAAAACAATTTTCTTTGGAGCTGTTCTGGCTCGATCGTGTAACATTCGAACGACCTTATTGTCACTTCCGGAGCGTTGTAATAATTCTTCTCTGTATTTGTCCCAATCTTCAATCGGAATTCGAGCGACACCACTTTGCATAGCCGCTTTTGCAACAGCAGGAGGGATTTGGGTGATCAACCTTGGGTCAAAAGGCTTCGGAATAATATAATCTTTGCCAAAAGTGAGTCGCGTTTCTCCATAAGCAATATTAACCTGCTCCGGAACGGATTCTTTGGTAAGCGCCGCAATAGCAAGCACAGCTGCCATTTTCATTTCTTCGTTGATTTTAGTTGCTCTAACGTCTAGAGCACCTCTAAAAATAAAGGGGAAGCCTAGCACATTATTTACCTGATTCGGATGGTCGGAACGTCCGGTAGCCATGATGATGTCTTTTCGGGTTTTGATGGCCAAATCATAAGCGATTTCAGGATCTGGATTCGCCATGGCAAAAACGATGGGGTCTTTAGCCATTGATAAAAGCATGGCTGGATTGACCACATCGGCAATAGAAAGTCCTACAAATACATCAGCATCCACCATGGCTTCTTCTAAAGTATCAATCTTTCTATCGGTTGCAAACTCTAATTTTTCCACCGATAAGTTATCTCTGTCGGATCGAATAACACCCTTACTATCGATCATAACAATGTTTTCGGGATTCGCTCCTAATGCTTTATACAATCGCGTACAGGAAACGGCTGCTGCTCCCGCACCGCTGATGACGATACGCACTTCCCTCATTTTTTTCTTGGTGATTTCTACGGCATTCAATAAGGCGGCTGACGATATAATCGCAGTTCCGTGCTGCTCATCGTGCATCACAGGAATATCAAGTTCTTCTATAAGGCGTCTTTCAATTTCAAAAGCTTCCGGGGCCTTGATATCTTCTAAGTTAATTCCACCAAAAGTAGGCGCCATAATCTTTACCGTTTCGATAAATTTATCGATATCCTTGGTGTCTAATTCGATGTCTACGCCATCGATGTCCGCAAAAATTTTAAATAACAAGCATTTCCCTTCCATAACGGGTTTGGAAGCCAATGGTCCAATGTCTCCAAGACCTAAAACAGCTGTTCCATTGGTAATAACAGCTACTATATTTCCTTTGGAGGTATATTTATATACGTTGTCCGGATTTTTCTTGATTTCCAAACAAGGCTCAGCTACTCCTGGTGAATAGGCCAGACCTAAATCCCTTTGGGTCGCGTAGGGTTTAGTAGGAACTACTTTCATTTTCCCCGGTTGGGGTTTGGCGTGATAAATTAATGCTTCTCTTCTTAATTTTTCTTTACTCATGGTTTGTTTTTTTAATAGCACTGACTCTTGTTTTATAAACTTTAGTTTTTAATCTATATGGTTTATTTTATTTCTATTTTGTGTTAAATATATAGCGATATCATATATAAACACACTATTTATGTAGGTGATAAAGATAGGACTCCTTTTTTATTTTGAGTCTATTTTGTACTTGTAGGATTTAATTTTAGGTTTTACTATTGTTTGGGTTTAGTTAATAGTAACAGGAAAAAAAGGAGTATTAATGTTGGATTTAAAGTCTCTTAGAAAAATTTTCTTTAATTATAATTTCTAAAGGCATATAAAAGGTTTCTTCGACTTCTTCTTTGAGGACTATTTTTTTGTAAAGATGGCTAATTCCCAAGTAGCCTTGTTCTTCTGGATTTTGATTTATTAGAAAATCAATTGTACCTTCTTCGAGGAATTGAATGTTTTTTTTAAGTAAATCGTAGCCTACGATTCGGATGCCTTTAATGTTCTTTTCTATTAAGAATTGAGCTACAATATGAATCCTAGAATTGGGAATAAAAATACTTTCTACTCCCTCAAATATTTTGGTATCTAATTTTTTAACGTCAGAATCTTTAATATTAATCTCTGTAAACTTAAATTTAGTAAGCTCTTTGTGCTCTTTAAAAAAAGAATAAAAACCTTTAATTCTTTGAAGGTATACCGATGTGTTTTCAATTTCACGAGTTATTTTAATGATTAACACCTTATTTTCTTCTTTTTTTGCAAAACTGATTAGTCTGCCAGCAAGATAGCCACTTTGATTGGCGTCCTGACCAATATAGGATACTCCTTGAGTTTCTTTTATGTTGGAATCGATCATTACGATAGGGATATTTTTCTTTTTGAATTCTTCTAGAAAAAGAATAGAATCCTCCTTAAAAATGGGAGCAAATAGTAAACCGTCACATTCTAGTTTGAGGACTTTTGCCGCCATTTTTTTAAAGGAAGTCGAGTCGTATTTATAAAAATGATAGTCTATGCTTACCCCAAACCTGCTAAATTCCTCTGCCGCTTTTTCAATTCCTTCAATAGGTGCTTGCCAATACTCTAATCCCTCGTTTTTAGGTAGGAAAACTAGAAACCGGAATTTTTTATTAAAGGCAAGATTGCTAGCGAAGATATTTTTTTTAAAACCATATTCCTTAATAATAGCATTCACTTTATCGACATTCTCTTGAGAAACCTGACCCCGGTTGTGAATTATTCGATCTACAGTACCTGGAGAAACATTCGCTATTTCGGCAATCTTTTTTATCGTTATCATTCCTGTTGACTATTTATGCTTTTTTATATTTTTCATCACAAAAATATATTTATTTATTGGAAAAGTTTTTTTTTTTAATATTTTATATATATTTGCATTGTACGTGTGCGGACACGAATCTAAATAATTATGGGAAAAAAAATTATCACCTTCGGAGAAATATTGATGCGTCTTTCGCCTCCAGCCCAATTGCGACTTTCTCAAGCTAGCAATTTCGATCTGTATTATGGTGGTGCAGAAGCTAATGTAGCCGCATCCTTATCGATTTTAGGAATGGATACTCAATTTATTACGGCTGTGCCTGAAAATGCCATAGGATCTTCAGCTATTAATAGGATGCGTTCCTATGGTGTAGCTACAACCGTTTTAAGTCAAGGGAGTCGACTGGGGATTTATTATTTTGAAGCAGGAGCCTCGGAACGTCCTGGAAAAGTTATATATGACCGAAGTGGTTCTGCCTTTTCAGAAATTAAAAAAGGGATGATTGATTGGGAATCTATTTTCGAAAATGCCGATTGGTTTCATTGGTCCGGAATAACGGCTGCCCTTAGTTTGGATTTAGCCGAAGTTTGCGAAGAAGCGCTACTTGTTGCAAGTGGAATGGGACTTTGTATTTCAGCGGATTTAAATTACCGTCCTAGCCTTTGGAATTATGGAAAAAAAGCGGCCGAGATAATGCCCAATTTGGTACAATATTGTGATGTGCTTTTGGGTGGTATTGAAGATTCTGAAATAAGTCTTGACATCAGGCTTAGTCCTTCCGATACTAATGAAATTATTTTTAATAAATGGATGCGTGCCTTTCCTAAACTCAAAACTATTGTTTCGACTGCCCGTTTTAATGCCAACGCTTCTTCGAATGGAATTAGTGCCGTCTTGTGGGATGGGAAAGAAATGTTTGAATCTAAAAGTTATAATATTAGTCATATTGTAGACCGAATAGGAGCAGGAGATGCTTTTATGGCTGGTATTATCTATGGAATTCTGCAATGGCAGGATGATTCTCAGACTGTTTTAGAGTTTGCAACCGCAGCCTCCTGTCTAAAACATTCTATATTGGGAGACATTAATCTGGCAACAGTTGAAGAGGTAGTCGCCTTAATGGGTGGTGCTAGCGGAAGCCGAGTAGTTCGGTAATCAGAACTCACAGAAGGTGAAATTAGAAATGAAGTAATTAAAGTTAAAACACAAAGCATGAGTAGAATTCAAAAAGTAAGTGATGCCATTGTAAAACAAGGAATGCTTCCCTTGTATTTTAATACCGATGAAACTATTACAATAGAAGTGTTGCGAGCACTCTATAGAGCAGGAATCAAAGCGGTAGAATATACGAGTAGAGGAGAAACGGCCTTGGCTAATTTTACTAAAATGGTTGAAGTTAGAAATGCAGAAATGCCTGGTTTATTATTGGGAATTGGCACTATAAAAAACTTGCAGCAGGCGGAAGACTATTTTGCTGTAGGAGCTGATTTTTTTATCAGCCCGGGTTTTGTTCCTGAAGTTGCTTCTTTTTTAAGAAGCAAAGAAGTTTTATATAGCCCAGGCTGTATGACGCCAACAGAAATTATAGCTGCTGAGAATGCAGGAGTAAAATTCATCAAACTTTTCCCAGGAAATATCTTAGGACCTGATTTCTTGAGCGGTATCAAAGCTATTTTTCCAAATCTTAGATTTATGCCAACGGGTGGTGTTGATACTACAAGAGATAATATTGAAGCCTGGTTCGAAGCAGGAGTTTCAGCTGTTGGAATGGGAAGTAAATTAATCAGTAAAAAACTAATGGAAGACAAAGATTATAGAACTATAGAAACCGAAACAAAAGCTGTTTTAAGTTTAATTCAATCTATAAAAAATAAATAAATGAAAACAGTAGTTATAACAGGAGCAGGAGGCGTTTTGTGTGGTACATTGGCTAAAGCATTGGCTAAACAAGGCTACCAAATAGCCCTTTTGGATTTAAAAAAAGAAGCCGCAGATCAAATTGCTAATGCAATTAATGCAGCCGGAGGAAAAGCAATAGGCGTTGCTGCAAATGTATTGGAAAAGGATTCATTAGAATCCGCTAAAAAAGAAGTAAACGAAAAATTGGGAAGCTGCGATATTTTGATAAACGGCGCAGGAGGAAACCATCCTTTGGGAACCACATCAAATCCATTTCTGCTAGAGGAGGACTTGCAAAATACCACCGAAGGATTCAAAACTTTTTTTGATTTGGATGCCGAAGGGATAAAATTCGTTTTCAATTTAAACTTTATCGGAACTTTATTGCCCACACAAGTTTTTTCGAAAGACATGATTGGTAAAAAAGGCTGTAGTATTTTGAATATTTCTTCGATGAATGCCTTTACACCTTTGACAAAAATACCAGCATACAGTGGCGCAAAAGCGGCAGTATCTAACTTTACGCAATGGCTAGCAGTTCACTTTTCAAAAGTGGGAATTCGGGTCAACGCTTTAGCACCTGGATTTTTCTTGACCGATCAAAACCGTGCTTTATTAACCACTGGAAACGGTGAATTGACAGAAAGAGGAAATACTATTATAGGGCAAACCCCGATGGGAAGATTTGGAGTACCTGAAGATTTAATCAGCAGCACACTTTATTTATGTGATGATACCTCCTCTTTTGTGACCGGTGTGGTTATTCCAATCGATGGCGGTTTTAGTGCGTTTAGCGGAGTATAAAAAATTGTATTTAAAAATATATACCTAAAGTTATGGAACAAACATGGAGATGGTACGGACCCAATGATCCTGTAAAATTATCGGATGCTAAGCAAGCTGGTGTAAGTGGAATTGTTACTGCCTTACACCACATTAAAAATGGCGAAGTGTGGGAAGTCGACGAAATCATGAAGCGAAAAAATGAAGTGGAAGCAGCAGGATTGACTTTGTCGGTTATAGAAAGCATTCCTGTACACGAGGATATCAAAAAACAAACGGGTGATTATCTGAAATATATAGAAAACTACAAGCAAAGCATCAAAAACTTAGCGACTTGTGGGATTGGTATTGTCTGTTATAATTTTATGCCTGTTTTAGATTGGTCGAGAACCGACTTGTCTTATGAAATGCCAGACGGTTCTAAAGCATTGCGTTTTGATATCAATGAATTTGCTGCTTTTGAATTGTTTATTTTGCAACGACCTGGAGCAGAAGCCAGTTATTCAGCAGCACAAAAAGCAAAAGCGAAAACGACTTTTGAAAATTTAACTACTGCTGATAAAGTCAAATTGCAACATAACATCATTGCTGGTTTACCAGGGGCGGAAGAATCCTATACTGTTGAAGATTTTTTAAAAGTACTTCAAGGCTATGAGGGTATCGATGCGAATAAATTGAAAGAAAATTTATATTATTTCTTGCGTGAAATTATTCCAATAGCCGAAAGTGTTGGTGTTTTAATGGCAATACACCCTGACGATCCCCCTTATCCAATTCTAGGATTGCCTCGGGTGGTGAGTACCGAAGCAGATTTAATTCAATTATTAAATGCAATAGAATCCCCTTCAAACGGATTCTGCATGTGTACCGGATCCTATGGGGTTATAACCGAAAATGATTTGCCGGGTATTATAGATCGACATGGGGATAAAATGAATTTCATACATTTAAGAAGTACTCAACGCGATGCCGAAGGAAACTTTTATGAAGCCAATCATTTAGAAGGCGATGTCGATATGTATGAAGTAGTAAAATCTATTTTAAAAAAGCAAAAAGAGACTAAGAGAATTATTCCGATGCGACCGGATCACGGGCATCAAATGTTAGATGATTTGAATAAAAAAACAAATCCTGGTTATTCAGGAATTGGTCGTTTACGAGGTCTTGCTGAATTGAGAGGTTTAGAAATGGGAATAGAACGCAGTTTGTTTTAAAAAATTAAAAATAAAAGAATGTCAGATACACCATTTATTACCGATGATTTTATGCTTTGTAATGAGGTTTCTAGAACCTTGTTTCATAAGTATGCCCAAAATCAACCCATCATTGATTACCACTGTCATTTATCTCCAATGGATATAGCCGAAGATCGGCAATTTGAAAACCTCAGCCAAATTTGGCTGTCAGGAGATCATTATAAATACAGGGCGATGCGCGCTAATGGCATAGCTGAGAAATACATCACCGGAGAGTCAAGTGATTTAGAGAAATTCATGAAGTGGGCCGAAACCGTTCCATATACTTTGAGAAATCCTTTGTATCATTGGACGCATATGGAGTTGAAAAATTATTTTGGAATTGATCGCTTATTGGATTCCACTTCAGCGGAATCTATTTACAAGGAGTGTTCGGAAATGTTACGGCAACCGGAATATAGTGTTCGGAATTTGCTTCGGAAAATGAATGTACAGCTTGTAGGCACCACCGATGACCCTACTGATGATTTGCGCTACCATCGACAATTGCGTGAAGAGCAATTTGAAATCAGCGTAGTTCCGAGCTTTCGACCTGATAAAGCCACTGAAATCGAAAAAGGAGCTGCTTTTATTAGTTGGGTCGAGTTACTTGAGAACAGTATTGGCCATGCTATTAAAGACTATGCTGCTTTTATTAAAGCGCTCGAAAAACGACACGATTATTTTCATGAAATGGGCTGTCGCGTTTCGGATCACGGTCATGCAAATTTCTATGCAGAAGCCTATACCGAGGACGAGATAGCTATTATTTTTGAAAAAGGAAGGAATGGAATTCCTTTAACGGCCGTTGAGGTTTTACAGTATAAGTCGGCCGTACTTTTTGAATTGGCAATGATGAATCACGCTAAATCTTGGGCACAGCAGTTTCATGTTGGAGCTATTCGAAATAACAACAGCAGGATGATGACCGAAATTGGAGCAGACCAAGGTTTTGACTCTATAGGCGATTTGAATATGGCCGCTAGTATGTCTCTGTTTTTTGACCGCTTGAATTCGGCTAATGGACTTGCTAAAACTATAGTTTATAATTTGAATCCAAGAGATAGCGAGTTATTTGCTTCTATGGCAGCAAATTTTAATGAAGGACCTGTAGCCGGAAAAATGCAATACGGTTCAGCTTGGTGGTTTTTAGATCAAAAGGATGGTATGGAAAAGCAAATGAATGTGCTGTCTAATTTTGGGTTATTGAGTCGCTTTGTAGGCATGGTTACCGATTCCAGAAGTTTTATGTCCTTTCCGCGACATGAGTATTTTAGACGTTTGCTTTGTTCCATTTTGGGAACAGAAGTAGAAAAAGGGGAGTTGCCGAATGATCTCCATCTCTTAGGAAAAATGGTTGAGGACATTTGCTGTCATAATGCGATAGACTATTTTGAATTTCCTATTAGAGAGAAGTAAAACCATTTAATTTAAAACTAATAATTCACACTAATGATCAAAGAAAAAACAAATATTGGTAATTACCGGTGGACTATTTGTGGGCTTTTATTTTTTGCTACTACAGTAAACTATTTAGACCGACAGGTATTAAGTTTACTTGCTCCGGCTCTTTCTAAGGAGTTTAATTGGACGAATAGTGATTATGCAAATATCACGGCAGTTTTTCAGTTTGTTTATGCTCTTTCCATGTTGTTTGCAGGAAGGATAATAGATAAAATGGGAACAAAATGGGGTTATATTTTGGCAATTACAATTTGGTCATTAGGAGCTATTATGCATGCTTACTCTATGGAAGTTGGACAAAGCTTTTCGAATGTACTTGCCTGGGTTGGCTTTGGAGCAGTTCCGATATCGATTGCGGGATTTATGATATCTAGAGCTGTTTTGGGGTTTGGTGAGGCAGGTAATTTTCCGGCTGCTATTAAAGCTACAGCCGAATATTTCCCCAAAAAAGAAAGGTCATTTGCTACCGGTATTTTTAATTCGGGTTCTAACGTTGGGGCAATTTTAGCACCTTTGACAGTACCTTGGATCGCTATGAATTGGGGTTGGGAAACTGCCTTTATCCTTGTGGGTGCCATTGGTTTTATTTGGATCTTTTTTTGGTTTGTATTTTATGAATCACCAGAAAAACAACGAAGATTATCAAAAGCAGAACTCGACTTTATTAATCACGATGAAGTACCAAAGGACTCTAGAGCGGGAATTGTAAAAGAGGAAAAAGTAGTGTGGTTTAGGTTATTGGGTTACAAACAAACCTGGTCCTTTGTTTTTGGAAAGTTTATGACCGATGGGATCTGGTGGTTCTTTTTATTTTGGTTGCCTAAATATTTAGAAGCCCAATTTGGGATGACAGCTACACAAATTACGCTACCCTTAGCCGTATTGTATAGTATGACTATGATTGGCAGTATCTATGGAGGTTGGTTTCCCATGTATTTTATCAATAAGGGCTATTCTGCATATGATGGAAGAATGAAAGCGATGCTTATTATTGCTCTATTTCCTTTGGTCGTTTTATTAGCCCAGCCCCTTGGAACAATTAGTTTTTGGATTCCAGTAGTATTAATTGGCGTAGGAGCTTCGGCCCATCAGGCTTGGTCTGCTAATATTTTTACTACGGTATCGGATTTATTCCCCAAAAAAGCGATTGGATCAGTGATAGGAATAGGAGGTATGGCCGGAGGAATTGGTGGAGTACTCATAACTAAATTAGGCGGCTATTTGTTTGACTATTATGAGGGATTAGGTCATATCCAAACGGGTTATACTATTATGTTTGTGATTTGCGCCATAGCTTATTTATTGGCTTGGTTTGTCATGAAACTATTGGTACCTAAATATGCTCCAATTACTGATTTGTAGATTTATGTTTTTAGCGTGTAAAAAGTCGATTTGATTCCTATTGTATTCTATTTCAATTAGTATCTGAGTTCTTAGTTGCTACAATTTTGATTTTTTTGGGTTAGTACTCTAAATTCTATGATAAAGTAGAATTTGGAGGCTCAAATATTTACGTCATTATTTAGGTGATCTAGTTTTAGCTATTAATTTGAAGTATAAATATATACCCTAAAATTTTTTAAAGATAATCTATATTATTAGATTTAAAAAAACATATAATTAAATTTTTTTATCTTTTTTTTAAATATTTATCATAAAATATTTTTTACTACAGAATTTTAAGCATACGTTTACCCACACGAAAACCAATAAATGGTTTTTTTTAAAAAAATACGTGTGCCCGCACGAATAAATTAACTTAACCTAGATTGCCCAAAACTTTTAAAATAAAAAAGCAAAAAATTATGAAAAAAATTAGTTTAATGTTATTCTTTATTTTCTCTAGCATAAGTTATAGCCAATCTGTAAACAAGGAAATTACAGGAGCTTTATTAGATGAAAATAGTATGCCTTTGCCAGGCGTTTCAATAGTTGTTAAAGGCACTAGTACTGGAGCGAGTACAGATCTTGACGGTTTGTATACTATTATGGTTCCCAATGTGAATTCTATATTATTGTTTAGCTATATAGGCTATGAAAATAGAGAAGTAGTGGTTGGAAATCAGACTACTATCAGTATTAAACTTATTCCAATGAATAATGCATTGGAAGAGGTAGTAGTTACAGGATATGGATCACAACGAAAGAAAGACATTACAGGAGCAATATCCTCTGTAAACGCAGAAGATCTGTTGAACGTACCCACAATTAGTGTAGCAGAAATGTTGCGAGGCCGGGTAGCTGGTTTAGAAGTAAATATTAGTTCTTCTCGTCCTGGAAGCGGTTCTGACATTTTGATAAGAGGAAAGCGATCCCTTTCGGGAAGTAATGGGCCTCTTTTTGTGGTTGACGGATCTCCAGTAACCAATATTGATGATATAAATGCAAACGATATTAAGACTTTAGAAGTTTTAAAGGATGCCGCCTCACAAGCCATTTATGGATCTCGTGCATCTGCTGGTGTTATTTTGATAACTACTAAAAGAGGTGGTTCAGGTAAAACCGTAATTGACTTTAATGTAACTTCTACTTATCAAGACTTAAAAAAGAACTTTGATCTTATGTCTGGCTCTGAATGGACACAAATGCTTATGGCGCAACAAAGTGATTTTAGACCATTAAGCACTGTTCCAAACAACGAAATTCAAGCTTATATGGGTGATGACCTTTATTACAATAATTATTTAGCAGGAAGACAGTCAAATTGGATAAAAGAACTTATAAGTCCTGCGATGATGAAATCGTATAATTTAGGAATGCGAGGAGGCAGTGAAACTACTAAAGTGAGTGCTAGTTTAAATTATATGAAGCAAGACGGTATGATTGCAAAAACTGGTTTTGATCGAATTACAGGACGATTAAATATTGATCAGCGCGTATCTCAGAGTCTTAAAGTGGGAATAAATACATCATATTCCTTGGCAAATCAAGGTGGTGAAGATGGTATTTCAGGAGGAAGTTCCGGATCAACTTCTAGTATGTATCAAAAAGCATTTACCTATGCGCCCTATGCCAATGCTTATGAAACAAATGGAAGCTTGAGTAGATTTGTTAATACGGATTTACGATTTAATCCACTTTGGAACAGCCAGGAAGCTTCTGATAATAGAGCTACTAGTCGCTTTCAAGTTAATATGTTTGCCGATTGGGAAATAACAAAAGGGCTTACTTATCGATTTAATGGAAATTATAGCTCCAGAGAGGAGAATAGAGAAAGTTATGAAAGTCGTTTGCATGAAAGGGGTGCTAGGAGTAATGGATGGGGACAACTAAGATTTGCTAAAGATAATGAATGGTTAGCAGAAAACATTTTGACATATGAACAAAGAATTAATGAGAATAATCGTTTTGATATTACCTTAGTTCAGAGTTCAAATGTAACTAGAGGTGAGGGTTATACTCAAGTAGGAACTGAGTTTTTGACTGATTATTTTGGAGCAAATGGTATAAGTAGTGCTTCACAATTTAATGTTCCCGAACGTTCAATAGTGAACCGACAACTCTTATCTTATATGGCACGTGTCCGATATACTTTTTTAGAGCGGTATACCCTTTCGGGATCATTGAGAAAAGATGGATCCTCTGTTTTTGGTTCTGAAAATAAGTGGGGACTTTTCCCATCACTATCAGCAGCTTGGGTTATAAAAGAAGAGCCTTTTTTAAAAGATATTGATTTTGTGTCTAATTTGAAATTACGTGCGAGTTACGGTGAGGTAGGGAATCAAGGAATTGGTGCATATCAAACTACTTCTAGGACACAGCAATCAGAAATGCTTTTTGGAAATGATTCGGAATACTCGATTGGTTTGTTGCCTGGAAATATTTTACCTAATCCTTTCCTAAAGTGGGAAAAAACAGCCTCTGTAAATTTAGGACTTGATTTTGGATTTTTCAGAAACCGTGTAACTGGTAGTTTTGAATTATATGATACCAGAACAACTGATTTATTAGTTTATAATAATTTGCCTGTAACAACAGGTTATTCTTCTCAATTAAGTAATTTGGGAGAAGTTAGTAATAAAGGTATTGAAATTCAAGCAAGTACTGTATTATTAAAAAACAAAAACTTTAGTTGGAGTGCAAATCTAACCTGGAGTAAAAATGTCAATAAAATTGTTTCTATTGATGGGAAAACAGATGAAAATGGTATTCCATTAGACCAACCAAACAACAATTGGTTTATTGGATATTCAATTGATTCCTATTATAGGTACAAATCTGATGGAATTTTCAATACAATAAGTGAGGTAGCCAATTCAGCTCAGGGTCGCGACCCATCATCAGGTAATCCATTGCCCGATGCACAAATAGCCAGTAAGGTAGGCTCTATTCGGGTTGGAGATTTGAATGGGGATGGTGTTATTACTGAAGCAGACAGGGAGATTGTCAATCAGAATCCGGATTGGATAGGTTCCTTATCAATGAATTTTGATTATAAGGGAATCAATTTAATGGTTGATTTCTATACCGTTCAAGGCACCATAAAAGACAATAGTTTATTGTATGACTATAATACAGGTGGAACCTATAGCGGTAAATTAAATGGAATAAAAAGAGACTATTGGACACCAGATGGGTTAGGTCAAGAAGCCCCTTTACCGAGGAATAATTCCACCGACCCATATGCACAAGCTCTTGGACTCACCGATGCATCTTATTTCCGAATTCGGAATTTAAAACTAGGGTACACCTTACCCAATTCAAAATGGATGTCTGATATCGGTATTAGTAACCTTAATATGTATGTATCAGCTACAAATTATTTTACTTGGACTAAATATAAATCGTTTAGCCCAGAATCAAATCCGACAAGCTATCCAGAGGCCCGATTATTAAATTTAGGTATTAACTTATCATTATAAATTAAGAGTATGAAAAATAGAATTATAACATTGGCAATCCTAGCGTTACTGTTTAGTGGTTGTTCAAAAGATTTTTTAAATGAAATAAACGAAACGGATCTAAATGCAGATTTTTTATACGGAACTCCTGAAGGAATAGGGTTAGCCGTTACGGCATTGTACCCCATTCAAAGAGATATTTCAAATTTTGGAGATGTAAATTACAGTTTAGCTACTACAGGTTTGTTATCAGGTGATGATATTACTTTTACTCGAGCTGGAGATAATGATTGGGCAGGAACTGCTTGGTATGACCCTGCTAGACTTACTCCATTAAATAGAGATATAGCCGGTTTTTGGAATTATAATTACAGAATCATAGGTAAAGCCAATGAAGTTATCTACTATACCCTTCAGCTGGATCAGCAAAATCCAACAGTTATTCAAGCATTAGGGGAGTTATACTGTTTTAGGGCACAGGCTTATTTTAATCTGTTGAGAAGATATGATAATATTTATTTAACCTCAGATGTAGTTACTCCCAATAATATAAACGAAACACAAGTGTATTCGCCAGCAGATCAAAAAGATGTAATCGCTTTGATTAAATCAGACCTTGATTTTGCGAGTGCCCATTTATCTTGGACCGCATCACAAACTGGTCGATTTACAAAGGGAGCGTCCAGTCATATGAAGGCTTTAGTCGATATGTGGCCCATAAATGATGATATGAGTACCATAGATCTCGATGATGCAATCAAAAATGTAGAAGCAATAAGAAATTCAGGAGTTTATTCCTTAATGGCGGAACCTAAGGATGTTTTTAGCCCAAGTTCAAGTTCAAGTAATTCAGCTAAATTAAATAATAGGGAGTCTATTCTTGTAGAACAATGGAGCAATGCAATTGGAGGAGCTCCTACTAATAACAGCGGTTCCCTTTCAGGGCATCGTTATGCCCAAGCTACATTAACAAGATACGATCAATCTACGATTCATAGGTCTTCATTAATCACAGACATGAAACAGGGAGGCGTAACTTGGGGTCGAATCTATCCAAATGAATATTTATTGAGTTTGTACAATACTGAAAAAGATAAACGGTATAATCAATATTTTCGTCAATATTTTAAGTTTAACAATATCAGTACCCCCTTGGTGAGAAGACTTGTTGTTCAGGCACATGATATGAATTATTTGAAGCCCAATGGTGTAATCAATACTACTTTAGGATTTACGGTTCCTTCAGATGTTGCTGTGGGTCAAACGATAACCCTTAGTCTTGTGAATGGTGATAATGTTCCTAGGTTTTGTACAACGAACTTTGCATTTGATTTGCACCCTTCCTCTACAAAATATTATGACGAATGGACTAGAACTACCGCTTTGGGTAATTCTTTTAAGGATGTTATGATTTACCGCTATGCAGAAACCTGCTTAATAGGAGCTGAAGCTTATTTACGAAAAGGAGATCAAGCAAAGGCAAAAGAATTTTTCAACCTTACCTGGCAGCGGGCAGGGAATGATGCTTGGACTGAAAATTTGGCTCTTAAAGATATTTTGGATGAGGATGCACGTGAATTTTCACAAGAGAATTACGGTCATCGATGGTATGTACTTAAAAGATTCGGAGCCAATACTATGGAAGACCAAATAAAAACCTATGCAGGAACTACAAATTATCTAAACAATATATTTTATTCGGCTTCAACAGGAAAAACTAGTTTAACTCAAAATGTTAATAATGTGGCAAATTATAAATTAATACGCTCCAATTTTGTTGGCTCAAGAAACAGAAGATGGCCAATTCCACAGACTCAAATTAACGCTATGGGAGGCTTATATCCACAAAATCCGGGCTATTAATTAAAATTAAAGCTATTAAGTTTTTTTAAATGGCAAATAGATCTTGATTTTTAATGAATTCAATTACTGCATAAACAGTATTTAAATTTAGGAGAATTAATTTTTTAAGCTTTTAATTGAGCTTCCCTTTATAGGTACAATAAACTAATTAAAATATTTAGAAAACAAATCCGAGTTTAAAATGAAACATCTTATATTATTCATCCTTTTTATCAATCAATTTTCTTTTTCGCAAGAAACAGTGAAGATTAAACTAAGTCCTTTGTCTGCAATAGAATATAAGACGACTGCAGTTGAAGCAAAACCATGGGTAAAAGGCAAGGAAATGCTCTGGCAATTATATGAAACTTCATCCGTAAAAGGAATCGAAGGATTTAAGCCAGAACCCACAAATGATTCAAAAAATAGCTATGGAAGTGATGTTTCTAAAAAATACAATGCAACTGGTTTTTTTAGAGTTGAGAAACAAGGAAATAGATGGTGGGTGATTGATCCTTTAGGATATCGCAACATCCAAGTTGTTATCAATTCATTGCGATCGGGAAAATCTCCTAAAAGCAATGAAGCTCTCAACAAAAAATTCAAAAATAAAAGCAAATGGATCAGTCAAACCGTGGACTCTTTGATCCATTATGGATTTAACGGAAGCGGTTCTTGGAGTGAAGATGAACTTATCATAGAAAATAATCGCCGTACGAAAAATCTATTTACGTATTGTCCTAACCTTAACTTTATGAGTGGTTATGGAAAAGAAAGAGGTGGAACGATTCAGTTAGCTGGAAATACAGGCTATCCCAATCAATGTATTTATGTTTTTGATCCCGAATTTGAAGTTTATTGTGAAACTAGAGCCCTTGAGTTGTCAAAAAAAGCAGAAGATCCAAATTTGTTTGGCTACTTTTCAGATAATGAAATGCCTATCGGTCTTGCTAATTTGGAAGGATACTTAAATTTAGATAACAAATCAGATTCGGGATATTTGGCTGCAAAAAAATGGCTGGAACAAAAAAAAATAAGCCAAGCTGAAATTACGGATAAAGATAGGTCTGAATTCGCAGGACTAGTTGCCGAAAAATATTATTCCATAGTTTCCAACGCAATAAAAAAATACGATCCGAATCATATGTATCTGGGAAGTCGACTTCATGGTGGATCAAAGAAGGTTGAAAGTATTATTAGTGCGGCTGGGAAATATTGTGATATACTCTCTATAAATTATTATGGCGATTGGTCTCCAGACGCTCTATTAATAGACATGTGGGATACTATAGGCAATAAACCATTTATGATAACGGAGTTTTATACCAAAGGAATGGATGTTGGACTTGCAAATACTTCGGGAGCAGGCTTTACTGTTCGTACCCAAAAAGATAGGGGACAAGCCTATCAACATTTTTGTTTGGCTCTACTTGCCTCTAAATCTTGTGTAGGCTGGCATTACTTTAAATACCAAGATAATGACCCCAATGAAAAAGGTGTAGATCCGTCAAATATCGATGCGAATAAAGGACTAGTTAGCAATGAATACAATTATTACCAGCCTTTGATGCAATTGATGAAAGAATTAAATAAAAACAAATATTCTTTGGTTTCCTTTTTTGAAACAGAATCTCAGAAAATTAAATCATTAGAGCCCCTGGATATTATTTTAGCTATTGGACAATCTAATATGGCTGGACGTGCACCAATTACTGATTTTAGTATAGTTCCAAATGTCTATTTATTTAATGCTGATGATAATTTTGAACCTGCTTCCCAGCCCTTTAACAAACATTCTAATATTAGAAAAGGATTAAAAATTCAAGGCGTAAGTCCAAGTTTTAATTGCATGCTTGCTTTGGAAAGTGCACTAAATAAGCCTTTGGGTTTGCTTATGAATGCTCAGGGAGGGTCATCAATTCAACTTTGGAATTCGGCAGGAAAAACGAATTATGATGCCACGATGAAAAGGGCCAAGGAAGCTCAAAAACACGGACGAATTACTGCAATAATATGGAATCAAGGTTCTACCGATAATAAAGATGCATTAGCGGATAATTTTCAAGAATATAAGGCAAAGCTTAAAGAAATGGTTCTAAATTTTCGAAAGGATTTGAATGAGCCTGAATTACCATTTATTTGTGGTGAATTGTCGGAACGTCCTGACTTTAAGGAATTCAATAAAGAAGTTATCCAAAAAGTAAAAGATTATATTCCTTTTAGTGATTATGTTAATTCCGAAGGCACAAAACTTTTAGAAGATAATATTCATTTTGATGCCGAAAGTGCTAATAAAATGGGAGCAAGATATGCGGAAAAAGTTTTGATGCATATTAATAAATAATAATTTTTGTTTCAAACAATAAATCATTGAAAATCATTTAATTAATAAACTCTCACAGCAAATGAAAATAGTATACACTATCGTATTTTTTTTATTCTTTAATAGTTCATATGCCGAGATAAGTTTACCAACTGTTTTTGGGGATTATATGGTACTGCAACAAAAAAGCAGCGTCAATTTATGGGGAACAGCATTGCCTGGGGAGAAAGTTATTATTAGGGTTAGTTGGAATAAAAAGAGCTATACAACTACCACTTCTTCAAGTGGAAATTGGAAACTTATATTAGAAACTACAAAGGGGAGTAATCAGGAACATACATTATATATTCAAGGATTAAATTTGATTGTTTTAAAACATGTACTCTTGGGGGAAGTTTGGTTTTCATCAGGACAATCCAATATGGAATGGGTGATGAGAAGAGTTAGTGGGGCTAAAAAAGAACTTATCGAATCAAATTATCCAAACATTAGACTCTTTAATGTACAAAAAAAAGTTGCTGATACAGAACAAAAACAATTGCCAGAAAACAGTAAATGGTTGCCGTGTGACTCTATAAACGTTAAGGAATTTTCGGCAATAAGTTATTATTTCGCAAGAGAACTGCATCTTAAACTGGATGTGCCAATTGGAATTATGACGGCAAGTTGGGGAGGAACAGGAGCAGAATGTTGGACTCCTAAGGAGAATATTCGAACCAATCCAGCCTTAGATGATTTGTATGTAAGATGGAAAAATTGGGATATTGACAGAGAGAAAGATAGTATTGTTTATCATGAGGCACTAGCGAGAGGGATTAAAAAGGAGGAACCCCAATCCGTATATATGACCAATAGACCCCATCGACGCCCGTCTGTATTATTTAATGCAATGGTAGCTCCATTAATTCCCTATACAATAAAAGGAGTAGTTTGGTATCAAGGAACCTCTAATCGATCTTGGGCTAATGAATATTTAGAGCAGATGAAATCACTTATTTCGGGTTGGAGGTTGAACTGGGGTATTGGTGAATTCCCTTTCTATTATCTTCAAATAGCCCCTTTTGAATACAGTGACAGTAATTTAGCCTCTATCATTAGAGAAAATCAATTAAAAACATTAGAAGTTACTAATACTGCTATGTCCACGACCATGGATATTGGGGATTTAAATGATATCCATATACCAAATAAATCTCCCTATGGTTTACGATTAGCCAATATCGCTTTAGTTAATACTTATTCTAAAAAAAGGATCGCTTTCTGTGGGCCCTTGTATATAAATTATAAAATAAATGGAGATAAAATGGAATTAAGTTTCCAATACGATTCGAAGCTCTATTTTAGAGGAGGTGATTTGAGTGATATTTACATTTCTGGGGATGATAAGAAATTTATAAAGGCTAAAGCTTATATAGAAGACAATAAATTAATTGTATATTCATCAGAAGTGAAGCAACCTGTAGCGGTCAGATATGCCTGGAATAATACCGATAAAGCCAATCTTTTTAATGATTCAAATTTGCCAGCTTCTCCTTTTAGAACCGATAATTGGGAGAATATAATCATAGAATAATAAAATATATAATGATCTAAATTAGACTGTAATGAATAAAAATGTGTTGTTAATTGTTGTTTTGTTTTTTTGTTTGAGTTCTCAAACACAAACTGCTCAAAACACAAACCAAAATTCAGATGTAAATTATACGATCAATGAAGCCTGGAAATTTTCTAAGCAGGATAGTGCCGATAGTTATAAGGTCGATTTTTCAGATAAAGAATGGCCGATAATTTCCTTGCCACACACTTGGAATAATGAAGATGCTGTAGACGAAACCCCTGGTTTTTTTAGGGGATCCTGCTGGTATCGTAGAGCTATTTTCATAGGGAATGAAGCAATAGGAAAACAAGTGATACTTAATTTTGAAGGAGCGAACCAAGTAGTCGAATTATTCTTAAACGGGAAATTTGTTGGTAAACATATCGGAGGGTATACTGCTTTTAATTTTAATATTACGTCATTTATACAAGTTGGAAAGCCTAATTTAATTGCTATCAAGGTTGATAATAGCTATAATCCAAGCATCCCTCCATTAACAGCCGATTTTACTTTTTTTGGTGGAATTTATAGAGATTTATCCCTTAAGTTTCTATCGCCGATTCACATCTCTAAAGATGATTTTGCCTCTTCAGGTGTTTACATTAGAACACCTGAAGTTTCTGATAAAGAAGCTATAGTCGAAATTGAAACAATCGTTAAAAACACATTATCAGAAAAAAAATCAATTCGAATTATTCAAAAATATATTGGGCCTGATGGGCAAATTCTAGAGGTCAAATCTTCCGAGTTAGTGTTAAATCCTAAAGAAAGCAGACATTTTATTTCCAATAAAATTAAGGTGTTAAATCCAAAACTGTGGTCCCCAGACTCCCCAAATCTGTATAAGGTAGTCACCAGTATAATAGATATGAAAACCGAAAAGACCCTGGATGAATCCGAAAATTCATTTGGATTGCGTTGGTTTAAATTTACTGCTGATAAAGGGTTTTATCTTAACGGGAAATCTTTAAAATTAATAGGGGTTAATCGGCACGAAATTTTTGAAGGATTGGGAAATGCCTTGAGAGATGAATTCCATATTAGAGATATGAAATTGATAAAAGAGATGGGATCAAATTTCCTCAGAATTGCGCATTATCCGCAAGATCCTTATATTTTAAACCTCTGCGATCAGCTTGGTATAATAGCGATGGTTGAAATCCCAATTGTTAATGCCATAACAGAAACGGATGCTTTTTTGAACAATTCATTGTTTATGGCCGAAGAAATGGTCAAACAAAACTTCAATCACCCGTCCTTGGTAACTTGGGCTTATATGAATGAAGTTATGTTGCGTCCCCCTTTTAAAAAAGATTCGATTAGGCATATTACTTATAGTAAAGAAGTAAACCGACAAGCCAAAGCCATTGAGAAATTAATTCGGAGTTTGGATACGAGTCGTTATACACTTATCCCTTTTCACGGATCTATGTCTAGTTATAAAGAGGCAGGTTTGTTTGATGTTCCTAAAATTATTGGTTGGAATTTATATCAAGGATGGTATAGTGGTTCGTTTTCTGGTTTCGATAAATTCTTAGATAATTATCACAATGAATATCCAAATATACCAATTATTATCACGGAATATGGAGCTGATGTAGACTCTAGGCTGCATTCTTTTTCACCGAAGCGGTTTGATTATACAGCTGAATACGGTGATTTATACCACCAGCATTATTTAAAAACAATATTAGAACGTGATTTTATTTCTGGTGCTGCTATATGGAATTTAAGTGATTTTTATTCTGAGGAACGCGCCTCGGCAGTGCCGCACGTTAATAATAAAGGTATTACAGGTCTCAATAGAGAAACTAAAGATACCTATCTTTTATATCAAGCCCATTTTCTCAAGAAAGCTTTTATTGCTATAGGTTCTAAACTCTGGACAAATAGGGCTGGGGTAGCAAATCAAGACTTTGTATGTTTTCAAAAGCTTAACATTTTTAGTAATTTACCAAAAGTCGAAGTTCGTCATAATGGCAATGATTTGGGATCTTTCCCTGTTACAAATGGATTTGCAAGCATTGACATCCCTTTTACAAATGGTACTAATATACTTTATGCTTCAGCAAAATTTGAAGGAAAAGAGGTTGAAGATTTTTATAAAACAAATTTTTTGTTACTAGACAAGCAATTAAAAAACAGTAAAATTCCTTTTTCAGAACTTAACGTTATGTTGGGGAGTGAACGCTATTTTGAAGACAAACTGGGTCAAATTTGTTGGATACCGGAACAGGCTTATACCAATGGAGGCTGGGGATTCATAGGAGGATATCCTTTTACAACGAAAACAAAATATGGAGAATTACCCGCATCTGAACTGGATATTTTGAATACAAGTCAAGATCCTATTTTTCAAACACAGCGTGTGGATATAAAAGAATTTAAAGCAGATGTTACAGACGGAACCTATGAAGTTTACCTGTATTGGGCTCACTTGGTGCCTAGTCTGCAGAAAGAAGCACTGGCGTATAATTTAGGTAACACAGCCATTTATGAAAAAGGCCAAAATTATGCCTTTGATGTTTTTGTTAATGGAAATAAATTTCTTCAGAATTTTGATGTTCCCAATCAAATTGGAGCAGAACGAAGTATTATTAAAAAAGTACAAGTAAATGCTAGTAGTGGAAAAGGAATTTCTATAAAATTTGAACCAACAGAAGGAGGAAAGACTTATCTAAACTCGATTCGGATAGTAAAAATCAATTAATATTATGATAAGTATACAGGATTAGCAAAAATAGTAAACATCATAAGTGAGGTAAACTAGTTCAATATTAATCCGATAGTCAGTATTTTATCATTAATTATTAGTGCTATTGAATTTGTAAAAAGCTTTAACGAATTCAAAAATCTTACTCTCAAATAGATATTACAAATTAAGTTTTCGATGATCTTTAAAAAGATGGAATTGATTAATAAAATAATACACTAATTTTTTGAAATCATATTCTTACAAAATATCATTTTAATAGTGTTAACAATTGATTTTCATTTAGTTAATTTTTTTTAATTTTTAATTAGTATTAAACTTTAACAATTTTAAATGTTTTAAAGGGTATTTAATAATTATATTTACAAATGCGTGTTCGCACACGTATTTGATTTTGCTTGAAAACCAAGCATTGAAAAAAATAACTAACAACATCATTATGAAAAGAAAATTACCCTTTATTTTGGCATTAAAAATCCGAAATTTTTTTATTTTTTTTGTAACACTTTTTTTATTTAGTGCTACTAGCTTTGGTCAGACTTCAATTCTGACAGACGATTTTAACAGGTTAACTTTATCACCTGGAGGAAGTCCTTCGGTTAACTACACAAGTACTCTTGTAGGAATAGCAAGTTCGTCAACAACATCTACTACAGATCCGGATTATAGACTACAGATTTTGGGTGGTGCAACTGCCGGAACTGCTGGAAAATCTTTTACTATGGCTGTAATGCCTACATCATCTAATTATAATGCTACCCTGCATTCCAATACAGGATTGGTAAGCTGGTCTTTTAATATACGACATAATAGAAGTTCAGGTAGCACTATGTCTGGATTTGATCCAACCCAATGGGGTATAGGAACAGTAATTGCTTGTGATAATGCAGATCCCACTAATGGCAGTGCCAAAGGATATGCAGTTGTTATGGGGGGTGTAGGAGCTAAAAACACTTATGATTTAGTCAGTTTTACGAATGGTTTAAATTCAAATGCAAATCTTACTCCAATAATTCAGGGCATCACATTATCATCTTGGAAAAATGTTGTAAGTGTAAAACTTACTTATGATCCATCCTCAAATAAATGGAATATGTATCAAAAGGATGAAGGTTCAGCTACTTCAACCGTAGCTTATCCGGATCCATCAGCTATTTCTGTAGATCCTATAGGAGAGGTTGTCGACTTATCGTCTCATGTAAATTCAGCTCTCGCAAACTTTGGTTTTATTTTTAGTCACGGTACCACATTAAATAATTCTGCCTTTTTTGATAATTTTAAAGTTACTGTAGGTTCTGTAACAACCACAACCTATTATTTAAAAGCCAATTCAGATTGTTCGATTTTAAACAACTGGTGGTCAAATATAGATGCTTCCTCAGGGGTACATCCTATTGATTTCAATGCTGATAATCAAATATTTAATATATTTACAAATGGTGCAACTATTGGTTCCGACTGGACTGTAAATGGAAGTGGAAGTAAAGTTGTGTTAGGAAACGGTACTGATGTTAGTACATTAGGAATCACGAATACTGCTTATTTTAATGGAAAAATAGACTTGTCAGAAGTTTCAACTTTAACGATTGAACCTATCTCTACCATTCCAACACTTAATTTGATAGCTTTGACTTCAACAGTTATATATAATGGAACAGGAAACCAAATTATACAAGGTGCTACTTATGGAAATTTAGTTGTAAATACATTAGGAACAGGAACTGCTTCAGGTGCTATAACTATTGACAAGAATTTGACAATTTCAAATAACTCTATTCTTGATATGGGAGTTAATAAGGTTTTAGGAGTTGGTTCTGTCAGCGGCTCAGGATCTTTGAAAACAGCCTATTCATCTTCATCAGCGGCTTCGGCTTTACCTGCAGATATAACATGGCCTTATTCTGTTTTTTATAATAGTCTAGAAGCTGTTCAGTCTATCGTTCAAGGGAATTATGCCAATTTGGATATAAGTGGTGGAGGAGTTCGAAATTTCTTAAGCGCTCAAATCAGTATTTCAGAAAATTTAAATGCAGATGGGGTAGCCTATAATTCGGGTACGAGTTCTATTATTTATAATGGAACAGCGCCACAAACGATCGGGCTTGATTTCCCTGCATTCTCCATGAAAATTGCAAACACTAGTGTTTCAGGCCTATCCTTAAGTGCATCGGACAGAATTACAGATGATACAAATATTGAATTAGCAGGTAATTTTAATTCTGCTGGATTCAGTGAAACCTTTGGTTTAATAACACTTACAGATAATTCAATACTAAATTTAGGAAGTGGAATTCATTCTCTTAGTTTTCCGAACTGCAGTTCTGAATTTTGAGATCCAACAAAAACCTTAATTATAAAAGGTTGGAAAGGAACACCGGGTGTTTCGGGAACAGCAGCTAAAGTTTTTATAGGATCAAATGCCTCGGGATTGAGTGTGACACAATTTGGACAAATTTCATTTGAAGGTTTTGGCGGCGCTCTTCTATTGTCTACAGGAGAATTGGTTCCTGCCACTTTAGGAATTAAAAACCATACGATGGTGTCGTTAAAATATTTTCCTAATCCAGTTTCTGATGTCTTGACTTTATCAAATGACAATGAAATTTCAGAAGTTACTGTTTATAATTTTATGGGACAAAAAGTAATGACTCAAAGTCCAAATTCTCAACAAACCTCAATTAATTTGAGTGGATTATTGCCATCGGCTTATTTAATTGTGGTGTTTTCAGAAGGAATAAAAGCGGCTTTTAAAGTAATTAAAAAATAATAAAATCAGAGCGATAAATAAATAGAAACCTCGAAATAGATTTCGAGGTTTTTTATATAAAACAAAGTTTAGCAATAATTAATTTAACAACATAAAACAAATGAAAAGATATTTTAATTTACGAAATCCTAGAATTGCAGGCCTGAATTCTATTAAGTGGTTTTTACTTTTTCTTTTATTTCTGTCTTATAGTTCAAATGGAGCAAATTATTATATTGATTCAGTTGCCGGAGAAGACTCTAATAATGGAACAACAGAATTGACTGCATGGAAAAATATATCAAAAGTAAATTTGTTGACCCTAGCTTTGGGTTCAAAAATTTATTTGAAATGTGGAAGTGTTTGGAATGGGCAACAATTAAAATTTGCAGGATCTGGAACATCAGCGTTTCCTATAACTGTGGATCAATATGGAACTGGTGCTAAGCCAAGATTAAATGGTGATGGGATTTCAACAGCTAACCAAGGAGTTGTTTATTTATACAATCAGGATTATATAGAAATTAACAATTTGGAAATTACAAATTATCCGGTTTTATCCCCTTCAACTAATCCAAACAGTATATTTTTTGTTGGGCTATATGAATCGGGTACGAATCCTTATGGTGCTGATAGACGCGGTGTAATGGTAGCTCTCATGGATAAAGGAATTTCGAGTCATATCTATCTAAAAAATTTAAATATTCATCACATAAAAGGGCAATTGGGTAGTGGAGAAAGATCGGTAAATGGAGCCTTTCCTAAAAGAACGGGTGGTATTTATTTTACGGTGCTCAATGAATCTTCAGGGAGTAATTCAAGATTTAATGATATTTTAATTGATAATTGTACTATAAGTTATGTCGAAAATACGGGATTGTCATTTAATAATGAAGATGATGTTTATTATCCAGGTGGAAATGAACTTGCGTTATGGACGGCTAGAAAATTTACAAATATTAAAGTTAGCAATAACGTAATTCATCATATTGGTAAAAATGCAATGATTATTCGTTGTACGGATGAAACAGGATTGATAGAATTTAATACCTGTTATGAAACAGCACTCGGAACCACAGGAAATACAATGTTTTCGGCAAGAGCAAAAGGCACCATTTTTCAATATAATGAAGGATATTATAATCGAGCCACAACACAAAAGGTAGATCCTGGTAATATTGACGGTAGCATGTATGATCCTGATTTTGGGAGTGTAGGGGTTATTTTTCAATATAGCTATAGTCATGATAATTCTGAAGGGATTTATTGGGGTTGCAATGTTCGAGGTTCAAATAATAACACAACAGGAATTCCCGATCCAGAAGATGTAGGTTGTACATTACGATACAGTATCAGTCAAAATGATTTAGGCGACCTTGTATTTTTTAATTATTCCTCTGCAGGAAATGAAATTTATAACAATGTGTTTTATATAAAACCGGGATTGAGTCCTAATATTATTCATGAAAACAGCGGAAATAATCATACCTATAATTTCTTCAATAATATTATTTACAATCTTGGTAATGGAGGTTATGCTTTTGGGAGTGGAAGTGGGGTTCAAATTAGTACTATAGAGAACAATGTATTTTACGGTTCACATCCTTCGGATGAGCCTTCGGATATAAATAAGTTAATTTCAGATCCATTATTTGTCAATCCAGGTCAAGGCACAATAGGAATTAATGAATTATTGGATGGCTATAAATTACAATCTACTTCTCCTGCACAATCTAATGGCAGGCTGATTTCAAAAAATGGAGGATTTGATTTTTACCACAATAGTTTAGGTGCTTTTAATTCGCCAAACCGAGGCGTTTACCAAGGCTCGGGTGTATTAGAATCCAATAATTGGAGTTCAAATTCAATAATACTCTATCCAAACCCGGTTGACAATGTTGTAAAATTGTCTAATAAAAGCATCATAAATTCTATAAAATTATATAATATTTTGGGAGAATGTGTTTTGACTAGCTACCCAAACACATTAAGAACTACTTTAAATATGGATCATTTGCCATCAGCCACTTATTTTATGCAAATAGAATCAGAAGGTCGAATAAGTTTTTTAAAAGTGCTTAAAAAATGAAAGATAGTAATAAAACATTAGGCGAATTTATTATTGAAAATCAGAATGATTTTCGGTACTCATCGGGTGAATTATCAAAAATTTTGAATTCTATTCGATTGGCTGCCAAAGTAGTGAGTTACAAAGTGAATAAAGCGGGCTTGGTAGATATCATTGGAGCTGCAGGGGAGAAGAATATTCAAGGAGAAGACCAACAGAAATTAGATGTTTATGCCAATGAAATATTTATTCAAACCCTAATTAATAGAGAAATTGTTTGCGGTATTGCTTCGGAAGAAAACGAGGATTTCATCTCAGTTGAAGGGAGTGATAAAAGTAATAACAACAAGTACGTAGTTTTGATGGATCCCTTGGATGGATCCTCAAATATAGATGTGAATGTATCGGTAGGAACTATTTTTTCCGTTTACAGAAGGATATCTCCAATAGGAACTCCAGTAACTTTGGAAGATTTTTTACAGCCCGGAATCAAGCAGGTAGCAGCCGGCTATGTTATATATGGCACCTCGACTATGCTGGTTTATACTACAGGTCATGGTGTAAACGGATTTACTTTAAATCCTGCCATTGGTACTTTTTATCTATCACATCCCAATATGAGATTTCCAGTGAATGGATATATATATTCGGTTAATGAAGGGAATTATATTCATTTTCCACAAGGGGTAAAAGACTATATTAAATATTGTCAATTGGAAGAAGAGGAGCGACCTTATGCATCTAGATATATTGGAAGTCTGGCTTCAGATATCCATAGAAATTTAATAAAAGGGGGCATTTATTTGTACCCTAGTAGCAGTAAGGCTTCCAAAGGGAAATTACGGTTGTTATACGAATGTAATCCAATGGCATTTATAACAGAACAAGCAGGAGGTAAAGCTTCGGATGGTTTTTCAAGGATTATGGAACTCCAACCTACTAGTTTGCACGAAAGAGTACCGTTCTTTTGTGGGAGCTATAATATGGTTCAGAAAGTAGAAGAATTTATTCTAAGAGCAAGAGTATAGCGTTTAATGAATTGATATAATAATAAATACAGTGTTTTAAAAACGGTTTGGTTTTTAAAATAAAAGAACCCTCTTTGTCAATTATAGGACAAGGGGGGTTTTGTTTTGGTCTATTAAATAGCACTTTATAGAGGTGAAATTAGTTTGTTAATCTATTCTATTTTATTTATAATTTTAACAACTCTAAGTTTGCTTCCGAATGAAAGATTTGCGGGCTTAATGATTTTGACAAATCGAAGGAGAAGCTCCAACCTAAAGAGGTTTTAAAAAACAATAAAATGAATTTTGTAAAAAGTAAATCAACAAAAGTATTTTCCCATCTAATGGTTTGGATGGTTTTGTTTGGTCTTCCGTATTTGTTATCCTTAGGACACGATCAGAATTTTCAAAAAACGCTAGTGTATTCCTCCATACCCTTGTGTTTATATGCCATTCTTTTTTATAGCAATTATTTTATTCTGATTCCAAAATTCCTATTTCCCAATAAGAAAGTAGTATATTTTATTTCGAATGCGCTTATGATATTGGCTTTCATCTGGTTTAATTCAGAAATAAAAGAACTTTTTTTCTCTCGTATTATTCATTCAGATAAGTACGAATACCATAAGCCTCCACAAAAAATATTTATCTACCTGGAAACGATTTTATTTATAGTGCCTATTATTTTTTCACTGGCCTTAAAAAATTCGGAACGCTGGGCGAAAGCCGAAGAAGAGCGCAAGGAAGCCACTAACATAAAACTCCAATCGGAATTGCAACATCTAAAGTATCAGTTGCAACCCCATTTCTTTTTTAATTCCTTGAATAACATCTATTCCTTAGTAGATATTTCGCCGGAAACGGCCAAACAAACTATTCACAGTTTGGGGAAATTAATGCGCTATTTGCTTTATGAAACCAATCATGAGCGGGTGAGTTTAAAAAAAGAAATCAATTTCATTCTCAATTATATTGAATTGATGAAACTCCGATTGTCTCCCAACACTCAGGTTAAATATGAATTCCCGGATTTAGAAGCCGATTTGCAAATTGCGCCTTTGTTGTTTATCTCCTTGATAGAAAATGCTTTTAAACATGGGGTTTCGGCGGACAAGGATACCGAAATAATTTTTAAAATGACCGTGACCAAGCATAGCGTTCGTTTTTTTAATGAAAATTATAATTTGCCGAAGCCCGATACAGATAAAAGTGGATCCGGAATTGGATTGGATAATTTAGAGAAGCGACTAGAGCTTCTGTATCCGGGGAATTATACTTTTTCAAGAACAGTTATCGGGGATAAATTCCAAGTGCAACTGGACATCAATTTATAAAATAGTGCCTTTTATTCAAAAATTAAAAAAACCCATTTTAATACCTAATTCCAATGTCTCGAATACTCAGTTGTTTAATTGTTGACGATGAACCCATGGCACTTCACTTAGTGGAAAGCTATGTGCTTAAAACGCCTTTTTTGAAATTAGTACGAAAATGCAATAGCGGTTTTGAAGCGCTGAATTATCTGAACGAGGAAAGAGTAGATCTACTCTTTTTAGACATACAAATGCCTGATTTTACGGGGCTGCAATTAGCAAAAGTGGTGCCTAAATCGAGTCGGATTATTTTTACCACCGCATTCGACCAATATGCAATCGAAGGATTTAAAGTGGAAGCCTTGGATTATTTACTCAAACCTTTTGATTATACTGAATTCTTAACTGCTGCCAACAAAGCCAGGGAATGGTTTGAATTAGTCCATAATTCTAAAACGGCAAAGACGGAAAACAAGGATTTTCTTTTCGTAAAATCGGATTACAAACAGGTTAAAATAAAGCTAGGAGACATTTTGTGTTTTGAAGGTTTAAAAGACTATGTCAAAATTTGGATTAAAGACAATCCAAAACCTATTCTAACTATAATGAGTCTAAAAACATTGGAAGAAGAACTCGCTAGCGATAAATTCATGCGGGTGCACCGTTCCTATATTATTGCTTTAGATAGTATAGAAGCAATAGAGCGGGGACAAATCCTTATTAAAGAACATCGCATAACGGTTTCGGACCAATATAAATCAGCCTTTCAGGACTTTATCAATACCAATTCGCTGCGATAAATGCCTTTCCCTTTTTACGCTCCAGATAAAATCAAATACAACTAAAAACCGCTATTTCTCAATTCATAAATAAATACACTAAAATCCATTAAAATGTTAAAAACAGTAGTTCACATAACCTATGCCCTTTTACTTCTTTTTAGTTCGCTTGTCTGCTTTTCACAGCAAGGACCACCCAATTTAAAAAAATACCAATTAAGTGGTAAAGTACTTGATAAAACAAGTAAGCAGGCCTTAGAATATGCTACGATCAGCTTGATCAACATCCGAAATCCAAAAATGAAGACCGGTGGAATAACCAATGCGAAGGGTGAGTTTAATTTTAAGGTTTCAGAAGGGAATTATTCTATTAAAATAGAGTTTATGTCCTTCAAATCTTCAGAAATCAAACAGCTGAAGCTAGAGGGAAACACCAATTTAGGGGCTATTTATTTAGAAGCCGATGTCTCACAATTGAATGAAGTAGTTGTAAAAGCGGATAAATCGGCTGTTGAAATTAAATTAGACAAGAAAATATACAATGTGGGTCAAGATCTAACCACCAAAGGCGGCACAGCCTCAGATGCTTTGGGAAATGTACCATCAGTAAGCTTGGATTCCGACGGAAATGTAAGTCTGAGAGGGAATGAAAATGTGAGAATCTTAATTGATGGCCGACCTACAAACAGCATTAATACCACAGATGCCTTAAAATCGATTCCTGCCGATGCTTTAGATAAAATAGAAGTAATTACGAATCCCTCAGCGCGATACGATGCCGAAGGTGGGGCAGGAATTATAAATATAGTATTGAAAAAAGGAAAAAATAAGGGTGTAAATGGGTCGGTCATTACCACTTTAGGTAACCCTCAAAATTATGGATTGACGAGTACTTTAAATTACAAAACCGAAAACTTCAATCTATTTTCGACTTTGGGATACACGGATAGCAAATCAACTTCAAAAGGAATTGTAAATTCTGATTATTTAAACCCTGACGGCAGCATTCAAAAATCAATTGATGAGCGAAGCAAAAGAGAACGAGCACGAAAAGGGTATAATTATACTCTTGGAATGGATTGGTATCTCGACAAATCCCTAACTTGGACCAATGCGATCACGTATCGAAAAAATGATGGTTTAAGTCCGGAAAATGTGCTTTTGTACAATTATGAAACCAACAATAATTTTGTTCGAAACCGGATCAATAATCAAATGACCAAAACTAATGATTTTGAATATACGACTAACTTCACGAAAAAATTCAAGAAAGAGGGACACAAATTAACGGTTGATGCTACGGTTACTCAAAATAGAGATGATGATGCTTCAATTATAAGCGATTTTATTCTGACTCAGGAAAATAATGTGACACAGCAAGTTACGAACAACAATCAGAATCAAAGCAGACGATTAATTCAGACGGATTATGTAGTACCTTTGGGTACCAACGGTCAATTTGAAGCGGGATACAAAGGCGATTTCAATGAACTTATGACCGATTATAATGTAGGTAATCTTGCTGCAGATGGAACGGTAGCTAACAACGTAAATTTGACAAATAAGTTGCAATACAAGGAACATATCAATGCACTCTACTCTCAATTTGGATCCAAAATCAACAAGTTTTCTTATTTATTTGGTTTGCGATATGAGAATTCAGACATAAATATTAATTTATTGACTACCAATAATTTCAATACTAAGAAATACTATAATTTTTTCCCTAGTGCTTTTTTAACCTATCAAATATCAGATGCCAGTTCGTTCTCGCTTAATTACAGCCGAAGAGTGATGCGACCGCGTTCTCGATTTATAAATCCATTTGTAAATTATACCAGCAATGTGAATTTATTTCAGGGGAATCCTGATTTAAATCCCTCTTTTACGGATGCTTTTGATTTGGGATACATGACGAAATGGGATAAAATCACCTTCTCCACTTCGGCATACATTAATGAAACCAAGGATGTTTTTCAATTTGTAAAAAGACCTACAGGGGATGTAGTTTCTTCTGTAGTTAACGGACAAACGGTAGAGACCACTGTTTTGGTTGCCATGCCAATCAATTTAGCCAAGGAGAATCGTTTTGGATTTGAATGTAATATAAATTATACCCCCTTTAAAAAGTGGCGATTGAATGCCAATTTTAACTTCTATGAAAGTAAAATAAAAGGCGCTTATTCCTATAAATTGATTAATTCAAATGAAACCGTTAATGAAATTTTTGATCGAACGGCCTTAGGATGGTTTTCCAGAGTATCTTCGAAAGTGACTTTGCCTTTTAAAATCGAATGGCAAACTAATGCCATGTACCGTTCGGCACAAAACACAACCCAAGGGAGAAGCTTGGGGGTTTTATCAGCCAATTTAGCCTTTAGCAAAGACCTGCTAAAAAGTAAAGGGACGATTGCTCTCAATGTAAATGATGTATTCAATTCGGATAAATTTAAAATAAACACCTATTTGCCAACGGTAAATTCCTATGTAGAGATGCAAAGAAGACCGCGCCAGATCAATCTTTCGTTTACCTATAGATTCAACAAACAAAAGAATGAAATGGAAAAACAACCCAAGAAAATGCAAGGAGAAGGTGATATGGATTATCAGGGTTAATTTATTAAATCATCTTAACCCTCCGAGTCTATTAATGACTAGGAGGGTTTGTTTTTTGAGGAGTTCATAATACCGTTCATATAAATAAAGTCGCTCCAAGTATCCCTTTTCAAGACCTCATAAAAAACCAATTCATCAAAAAATAAAGAAAACAAATTTTATTCTTTAACTTCAATTTTCAGGGTCCAAATTATAGTTTTCAGTCTTTCTTTTATCAGTTCCAATGTTTTAAAAATAACTTCATCTTTCGGAAAATTACCATAAACCAAATTTTTGAACTCCCCATTATAAGAGGTTTTTAATTCCGCCCAAACATTTTCTAAATCTTTAAATAACAAAGCTTCTTTTGGATGATTCTCTAGCCATTGATTATTATTTCTAAAACTTGAGATATCGTCGTTTGCCACTTTTATTAATATCTTGTCAAAATCAGGGGATTGAAAGAAATCAGAAAACTCTTTTTGATTTAAAATTTGATGCAAATCGTAGATATGTCTGATTTTATTTTTTAAATCATTTATTGGATCCTTTCCATATGAAAATCGAACTAAACTCATTATCTTCTCACAAAGGGTTCTTATTGGCTCTAATACCCTTACTTCAAAAGGCATTAATCCATTGGATTCAGCAATATCGGTTTGACCGTTATTAATCATCATTTCTCCAACAAATGAATTAAGCATTCTAAAAGAGTAGGGCTCAAAATATCCCAACCAAGCAGATTCTAAAATAATTACATCTCTTACTTGAACAAAATTGCCAACAAACTCTTTATTGTAGGTATGTGCAGTTTTACGAATCATTCCCTTTTTATGTGTTATCCCTAAAATCTCCACTTCATATAAAACTTCGTTAACCACCTTACTAATGGTTTTTATCTTTGTCTTGAGCTTATTATCGGTTTCTCCTTTTCTCCTTAGCACTACCAAATCGATATCCTCAGAAAAACGATCAATTATTTTATAACATTTTGATAAGGCGGTACCTCCTTTAAACACTGTTTCTTTACCAATCTCATTATTAAAAATAGTATATAAAGCATACGTTACCCAATAGTCTTTCTCCACAAAATTGGGTGGAATAGCCATTTTTTCAGCTGTGATTCTTACTGCATCTCGGAAAAGATCGCTATTTAGATGAAGTTTCATTTTATGTTCCAATTTTTAATGCTTTGTAAATCGGATTCCTTTAGTCCAATTTTTATAACTGTTAGCGGATTTAAACTGTCTTGTAGTTTTTTTAAATCCATTAAAGAGCCATTTTGGTTTTCTATAATTGCACCCAATAATGCTCTCACTCTTGCTGGGTAGAGTAAAGCATATTTAATCATTTCTGCTCTTTTGGTATCGGATAATTTTTCAATACATCCAGATACTATTCTTAGCGAGTTGACAGTGTTACTGTCAGGAATTTTCCTAATGTCTTTAAGCGCGTCTAAAAGGCCTAATAATTCATAATTATTATCCGTTACTTCAGCATAGCTTTTTGCTGCATCAGCTTTTATTGCACCCCTACTGATAGAAATACGTTTGCTGCGACAAGCTATTTTAATCCTGAAAGCCATTTGTGTAGTCAGGTTCAATTGATTGTACAATTGTGTACCTGTTATATAAGCGATGCGTTTGCCATTATCAAATAAATAGGGGCGTAATTGCTCATTATATTCTGGTTTCAATTCTCCAAAAACTGTTTTTTCGGGTATATAAAATATACCTTTAGATAATTTTTTTATAACACCTTTAGTTTTCAAACGTTCTAAAGCTTTAGCTGCAGCTTGATAATTTTCTTTTATAATTTCCAGATCGGCATATCCAAAGGATTTTCCTTTAGGTATTTTTTTTATTCGAATACGGATCTCTTCTGCTAATTTCATCTTACAAAGATAATTTAATTTTTATTATGTCAAGTTTTTTGATTATAAAACTTGACATATTATCCATTGTTTAAAACAAAAAATAGTATAAATAGAAACATTTAAGTTGGAGTACTCATGTCAAATCAAAAATTAAACAGAAAGCTTTTAATAGAAAAAAATCAATCCAAAAGGCATGCAATTCTTTTATTGCTCTAGGTAGACAAACAAAAAGAAAGCATAAACAGTCGCTCCAAATATCCCTTTTCAAGACCTCATAAATACCAATTCATTAAAAATTAGAAAAAATAAACATTTAATAAAAAAATAAATGATAATATTATAAAAAATTTCCGAACTCCATCTTTAAGGAATCAATCTGAAGTACTTGTTCAGGAAGTAAATCCCGATTTTGTGGTTAAAAAGGATTAAGTCGAAAGCAATTTAAACGAAGAATAATATAAAATTTAAGAGTATGTCCCTATTGATTTTAATTGCGAGTATCCTCTTATTACTGATTTTAATATCGGCACTAAAACTAAATGCGTTCCTTTCATTGGTTATCGCTTCCTTTTTTGTGGGTATTGCTAAAGGAATGGCTTTCGAAGATATTATAAATGGGGTTCAATTGGGAATTGGCAGTACTCTTGGTTCTTTAATTCTAATCATAGCCTTAGGTGTTATTCTGGGAAATATCCTCTCCGATACCGGTGCTGCACAACGAATAAGTTCCGTAATGATTCAGATTTTTGGCATTAAATACATCAAATGGGCCATGATGATTACGGGCTTTGTCGTAGGGATTTCGATGTTCTATAATGCGGGTTTTATCATCTTGATTCCTATGGTTTTCGCTTTGGCCAAAAGTACCAAGCAGCCCATTATCTATTTAGGGATAGCCATGGCATCCGCACTTTCGGTGACCCACGGTTTCCTACCACCACATCCGGGACCCACCGCTATAGCAGTCATTTTCGAAGCCGATATTGGCCGAACCCTCCTTTATGGAATACTAGTTGCTCTTCCAGCCTTGCTACTAGCAGGGCTTGTCTTTCCGGAGTTCACTAAGAAAATTGTCGCAAATCCTCCCAAAGGTTTATTTGAAACCAAAACATTCGCAGAGACCGAAATGCCCTCTTTTGGCATTAGTTTGCTAACCGCTTTGATTCCTGTTGTTTTAATGGCATTGGCAACAGCCAGCGAATTAATCTTAGATGAAGATTCTTCGCTGCGTCTCTTTCTGGAATTTATTGGAAATCCTACAAGCTCAATGTTGATTGCAGTAGGTTTTGCAATTATTTTCTTGGGTATTATAAGAGGACGTAAAATGAAGGATATAATGGATAAATCCAATACAGCCTTGACTTCTGCTACTATGATTATTCTGATTATTGCTGCAGGAGGTGCTTTCAAACAAGTGCTGATTGACAGTGGCATCGGAACTGATTTGGCCGCTTTATTTGAACAATCCACTTTGTCTCCTTTATTTCTAGGCTGGTTAATCGCTACTATTATTCGCATTGCTTTGGGTTCAGCCACAGTTGCCGGTCTAACCGCAGCTGGAATTGTTCAGCCTTTAGTAGTCAGTTCGGGTGTAAGTCCTGAATTGATGGTCTTGTCTATAGGTGCTGGAAGTTTGATGTGTTCCCATGTTAATGATACCGGTTTTTGGATGTTTAAAGAATATTTTGGCCTCAGTCTAAAAGACACTTTTAAAACCTGGACGCTGATGGAAACTATTATTGGAATCATGGGACTCCTAGGGGTATTGCTGTTGAATTTAGTTGTCGGATAATACGAATACATTTGAGAATTTAAAATATGGAAAATACTTATATCGGGATAGATATTGGAACATCAGCCACTAAAGCCGTCTGTTTTGATAGGAGCGGTAATGTGGTGCGACAGTGCAGTCGCTCCTATGAGATGAAGCATCCACAACCGGATTGGAGTGTCCAAAACCCCGAGCTTATTTTAGTAGCGGTTCGAGAATGTATTCAGGAAATCACCCTGGATAATACACCTGAATTCATCAGTTTCAGTTCGGCCATGCAATCCTGTATCGCGATCGATCAGGATGGTATTCCCTTAACGGAGGCTATGCTTTGGGCCGACAACAGAGCCCATGACATGGCTGTACTTTTAAAAGTATCGGAAAAAGGCCAAACTTTTTATGCAAAAACGGGCATTCCCATTCACTCTTTTTCTCCAATGATGAAAATGTTATGGCTTAAGGAACACGATCCAAAACGCTTTGCTCAATCCTATAAATTTATAAGCATTAAGGAATACATCTGGCAGCAACTTACGGGTGAATATGCGATTGATTCGAGCATGGCCTCGGGTACAGGCTTAATGAATATTCATACGTTGGAATGGGATACGGATATTTTAGACTATTTGCAAATAGGCGAGAACCAGCTTTCTCCTATTGTGGGTCCGACGCATCTAAAGAAAGGACTCGCTGATGATTTCACCTATTTCATTGGAGGAGGTGATGGGGTTTTAGCCAATCTTGGAACGGGAGCTATGGAGGTAGGGAATATGGCTTTGTCAATAGGAACGAGTGGAGCCGTTCGAATCCCCATAGAGCAGCCTTTTATCAATTCCGAGATGCGCACCCAATGCTACCATCTAATGGACAATCAATACCTGAAATTAGGAGCGGTAAATAATGGCGCTATTGTATTGCAATGGCTTAAAGAATCCCTCTTAAAAACGGAGGAATCGTATGAAGAATTGTTCCAGCAGGCCGATACTGTAGCTCCAGGATCCGAAGGTTTACTTTTTGTTCCCTACTTATTGGGGGAACGAGCGCCTATTTGGGATGCTGCTGCCCAGGGTACCCTTTTGGGAATCCGAATTACTCATACTAAAGCCCATCTGATTCGGGCGACCTTAGAAGGAATCTTGTTTGGGTTATTCAGTGTCACCGAACTACTAATCCCAGACACTGAAAAGAGACAGAACATTATCATTAGAGCTAGTGGTGGCTTTGGGAAATCGGAACTGTGGTTGCAAATGGTGGCTGATATTTTCCAAATGAAAGTAGTGGTGGCCGAAACGGTTGAAGCTTCGGCTTGGGGTGCTGTTTTACTTGGATTCAAAGCTTTTGGTTTGGAAAGTTCTAAAGTGAAGGATTCCGGAAAAACATTCCTTCCCAATCCGGATCACAAGGCCGTTTACCGCCAGAGTTTCGAGAAATTCAAGAAAATATATCCCTTATTAAAAGATTTGGATACTTTATAAATATTTCATTGAAAGGTCAAGCTTGTATTTAAAATCAGAAAATACAAATTACCAACCTTCATTAAATCCATTCCGTAATGCCATTTCGTATTTTTCGAGATCAAATTGATACAAATCGGGTGCTTTGTGTGCGCCACCTTTCCGGCTTTCGTCCAGTTTAATCAGAATATCATAACGCAATATTTTTCTGAAAAAATTACCGCGATTCAACTTCTTAGCCAATATAATTTCATATAAGCGTTGGAGTTCCGGCATAGTGAATTTGTCTGGCAGCAAATTTAAACCGATAGGTTTGTGATTCAATTGTCGGCGAACAGTGATTAGGGCTTTGTCAAAAATACTGCGATGATCCATCATTAATTCGGGTAATTCATCTATAGCTTTCCATACACAGGCATCCGAAATGGAGTCAACCACCAAGCTAACCTGTGAAAAATCAACTAAGGCATAGAAGCCAACAGACAGAAAACGCTGTTTGTTCCATAGCGTAGGCTCAAATTCTTCAAAAAATCCTTCCGAACGATTCAAATCACTAAATACTCTGAATTGTTGCAGATAAATATTTTCTGCACCAGTGCGTTCCTGAAGAATCCGATTGGCCGCTTCTTTGATGTTTTCTGTTTTTAAAACATAACCTCCCGGTAGTGCCCATAGATTTTTTTCTTTCATTTTGGTAAGCAACACTTTCAAACGGGCTCCTTCAAAACCAAAAATAACGCAATCGACCGACAAATGAGGAAGGTAAAGTTCCCAGGAGCTATCCGATTTTTCTTCTAATATCTTTTTGAATTCCATGATTATTTTCTCTTAGCGAAGATACATAAAAGTGAATCGCTTTTCTTTTTAATACTCTCTTGCAAAAAAAGCACTTTTTTTTTACAAATATTCAAATATTTAAATTAATATTGCTTCATAATGAAGCAATGAATATTTATTAACTTAATGAACCAAATGAAAAACACCTCTTTTATTAAAATTGCGAAAATTTCGCTCTTATCAACATTGGTAGTTTCAGGAATATCTTGGACTAAGAAACCAGAGAATAAAGAAGCCAATGACAACCCAATTATTACCGTTAATGGTCTTAGCTTTTCGGATTTAAACCAAAATGGGAAATTAGACAAATATGAAGATTATCGCCTT
>Ga0114962_10000145_pt1 | contig 60430 bp, 73 predicted proteins | sample C_130820_MF_Meta_FD_87017 | JGI IMG/M metagenome (GOLD analysis project Ga0114962, IMG submission 87017) | Freshwater microbial communities from Lake Croche, Canada to study carbon cycling - C_130820_MF_MetaG | ecosystem: Environmental > Aquatic > Freshwater > Lake | place: Lake Croche, Canada... | reverse complement strand
GTTAATAGTGGTAGTACAGTATATACATGTCATGTTGATTTCTATGTAGCTGATGATAATATACCTGATTACTTTACTGTTAAGGTAAGAACTTATAAGACTTATCTTGAGTGGTATCCATTTAATACTTATAGTATAGGTGATAATGTTACTTATTATGGTAAGGTTTATGAGTCTGTTATAGATAATAATAAGTTAAAGAATCCAAGAAAGTATGAGTCAATACCTTCTTTTAATCTAAATACTGATTATATATTAGGACAGTTTACAAACTATAGTCAAAATATCTATGAATATATAGGTACACAGTCTTGGTATAATACTGTTGGTACACAGTCTTCAACAACACCTTTACAGGATATTTTAGCCAATGGTTCGTTTGCCAGTTGGACGGATGTTACTGAATGGAAATTTGTTCCATTCGTACCTGTTCAGACAATAACAGAATATAGAACCGGTACTCAGTCATTTAACTTTACAATAGATTCTAATATTGATCCATTCATTACAATAGAAGTAACTAGTGATAATGGATATGGTCAGAACTATACTTCTAAAAAGAACTATGAAGTTAGAGGATTAAATGATTTATTTACGGGTATAACCAATCTTGACCCACTTGGTCCGTTTGTCCCAATAATACCTATATTAACACCAGGTCCTTAAAATAAGAAACCCTCTATTGAGAGGGTTTCTTATTATGCTTGAGTTGTTTCGGTTTTCTTCTTACCTTTTTTTGGTTCTGTACTTTCTGTAGAAGCTTCTGGTGTTTTACCCCAGTCCTTTCCTTCTATAAAGACACCGTCTTCAAAAGAAGCTACCCAGTCTTGTATATCTTTAGAAAGATTCTTAGCGTGAGTATCGTAGTAAGCGATAACCTTTGAAATGTTTCCAATTCTTTTAAGAACCTCAGCAAAACGATAAGATGCATTTTTTAGACCCTTAACTTTATGTTTTGCTATTAAGTGATATATGTATGTGATTTCAGTTGCGTCAGATATATATCCCTGTACGCTTTTATCATCTTTAGCAGATCCTGTATTCTTCCACTCTCCCAACATTTCAGTTAGTTCAATAGCTAGGAATATAGTATTAACATCATATTCCAAACCGTCTAGTAATAAGTCAGTTATGAACTGATACTGCTTTCTGTTAAGATAGAAAGTGTAGTTTACATTTCTTAATTCTTCAGCATACTTATTCCAAAGTTCTTTAGCTTCGCCATAAAGGTTATCCTTTTCTAGTTCGCTTTTACCTTTCCCGGTATTATTACTCATAAAGTTTTCTATATCTGCGATCTTAGAATCTAGATTAGTCTCAGTTTCAACTGAGATTAAACGATGTTCTTGTTCGTTCTCAAAGATAGATAAACTTGGTTTTACCACATTTGTTTCTAAAACTTGTTTTTCCATATTATTTATTTTATTTTATATTAAACGAGAAAATCTTCTTCCGCGTCTTGTTTTTGTTCAGCATAAAGTTCCTGAACTTGGTTCGCCTTGGTAATCTTGTCTATACCATATTTATTAATAAGACTTGAAAAAGTTGTTAAATCTGGTTTAACCATTTTAATTTTTCCATTATCCATATTGATTGATATTTTATCAATCTCTTGCTCCATAAGGATTTGGATAGATTCATCGTCAAATACACTCATCAACTTATCATTGATACTGATAAGTAAATCATTGTTTAAAAGAAATGCGTATTGGTCAGGGAGTTTACTAATCTTAATCAACATTTTTTGGTCACATCCCACAAATTGTAAACCTAACTTGAATGGTATTGCTTTTTTGTTAAAGCATTTCATAAAAATGTTTTCTGTCTCTTGACAGAGTTCATAATACTTACTTTCGTCAGCCATAATATTTATATTTTTATATTATAACTATATAACTGATAAAAGTTTAGTGGTATCTAAAATATAACCAAGTTAAAAGTGTAGTTATTGTTAAAATAGGTAATCCCCAGAAAAGTAGATTTTTTGCTACCTTCTGAGTATTGAATATGGAAAATCCAAATACTATTAAGTAACTATACTTTTCCACCTTTTCTATATCGTAAAAGTCATATAGCTCAAGTAATCCATTTGAATTTAGGAAATTAGATAATGCTGACGTGTACTCTCTAACAAAGTTTTGTGCCACGCTATCGATATCAGATTTTCTCATATTATATGGTTCTACTAACTCCACTGGTATATTTATTACTGTGTAGATTCTACCAACTCGATCAACACGAGCTGAGTATTGTGACATCAGTTGTTTCTTAATCTTACCAAGAGATCTTCGATATTCGAAATATAGTGATATTTTTTTCATATTAATTTATATTTAAAAATAAACTAATGTTTATTTTTTCTTGTCCCTTTTAAGTGGACTCTCACCGGTTCTTATCTCATCAACATACTTAGAGACATTACCACTTGACTTAGCAATTGATGATAAACTAGCGTCAACTGATGACATAACTAAATATAAGTCATTTATAGTTTTTTGATTATTAGCTGTTCCACCAGAAGGTGTCTTGACAGCAGAAGTTCCAGTCTTTAATCCCTTAGATTCGCCTCCATCAAGATCATTCATTACACCAACAAATATCTTCGCCTTGTCTTCTAAAGCAGACATCATTTTCTCAAACTGATCTGAATCCATCAAGGACATAAGTACTATGGAACCAGTTAAGTTTTTTAGGGCTTGTAGTTTATCAGTATCTATTTTACTAAGTTCACCACCAATCTTATTGAGTCCCTTGGCTAGTTCTGAATATCCATCTGATATTTTTTTAATGTTATCGACGGTGTTGTTTACATTACCAAGCTTACTATTATCTAGTAAGTTTGATACCTCTATAAATGACTTGATATTATTAGCTAGTGAGGTCATGTAGTCACCAGGCATACCATTTGTGTATTTACCCTCTGATAGTTTTTTAGATACATCTACTATATTTTGAGCTATAGCAGTGAATGGAGATCCTGTTAATTTATTTTTTAACGCATCACCTAATGAACTGCTACTACTAGCATCAGCAAATGACTTTAATAAAGTAGCAACACTTGTTGACCAATCAGATTTTGGATATTTCGTATAGTTACCTTCTGCTAGTTTTTTATCAACATCTACTATAGATTGAGCTGTGCGTTTAAGATTTCCAGTTAGTCCTGCAACAAATCCACCAACACCACCACTTGTTTGTAACTCTGCAAATTTTAAAAGTAGACCACCAACATTATTTGCCCAATCTTGGTTTGGATATTTTGTGAAGGCTGTATCTCCAGCATCCGCAAATTTCTTATCAACCTTAATCATTTGGTCTGCTAAATCCTCTGGTCCGGTACCAAATATAGCTCCTATCTTATTTAAGAGAATGCCCTTTAGTCCAACATCTCCCATTATTTTACCAAATGCTGATAGTGATGTACCAACACCCTTTGCCCACTTGACATCCGGATATTTACTCCAGTTAACACCATTAAATAACTTAGCAATTTTAACTACGGTTTTTGCAATACCATACATTGTTAGTAAACCAACACCCAAAGCTACAGCACCAACTCCAGTAAGAACAAGAGCTCCTATTAACATGGCCGAGAATGCTAAAGGATATAAAGCTAATCCAACTCCCATTGACCAACCTATAGACGGGTAGTTTCCTTCTTTATAATCACCCAATTTTAATATTTGAGATATACCTACTATTGTTAAAGCCACCATACCCATAGCAAGAGCACCCAATGCTAATACAGCTAATGCTGTACCTCCTGTCTCCATAACCAACATACCAAGTAAAAGAGTTGCTCCACCAAATAGAACAAGAGATAATCCAACTCCAAGTGTCCATCCAATACCTGGATAAGATCCTTCTTTATAATCACCTAAAGATAATATTCTTGAAGATAAAGCAATTACACCTGCTATTATGAGTACTGATAACCCACCTAACGCATATTCTACTGGCTTTCCAATTGCATTTATTAATTTGAATGCAATTGCTAATGCAACAGAGGATACTGCGATAGCCAATGCTGTGGTTGCAAATAAAATAACAGTTGAGAATTTAATAGGAGCCATCCCCATGAGAATCCACGAAGCAGCAACGATAGCTAGGGTTATGGATACTAATACTAATCCACCTATTGCGATATCCTTTAGGCTAACTCCTTTTATTCCTTCCATTAGTGGTTTAATAGAATATGATATAACAACAAAGGCAGCTGCTATAGCAACAGCTGTAAGTAACTTAAAGAGATTAACCGGTCTTACTGCTTGTAGTATTGCAGATGATATAACGATTGCTATTGAGAATAGTGTGAATATAACTGGTAGTTCTTCTAAAATAGCATAGTCTTGTGGTTGGATGTCTCTTAGTCCTTCCAACATTTTACCCATGCCTAATGATATTACACCAAACATCGCTGCAATAACTATAGCGGTTGCTAGTTGAGGTAAACTTATTGGTATTACCCCTTGTAATATTACAGATGAGGCAACAATCGCAACTGATATTGCTAACATTATTAACGGTAATATTGCTAGATTTGCTAAGTCTGTTGTTTTAACTTTTCTTAATCCGGTCAATAATTTATCAAACCCATATGATACTGCAGTAAACATACCAGCTATTAGAATAGAAGTTATTAATTGACCTGGACTAACTGGTATAACAAAATTTAAAATCAAGGATGAGGCAACAATTGCAAGAGATACAGCAGCCATCACTAAGGCTAAGTTTTTTATTTGAGCTGGTTTTATGTCTTTAATATTTTTTAATATATTATTTAATCCATATGAAACAACCGTGAACATAGCAGCTATTGCTATTGAAGTACCTAACTGAGAAATACTAATCGGTATAACAAATGCTAATATCCAAGATGAAAGAGTTATAGCCGTAGCCATCGCAACCGAAACTTTAACTAGATTTTTCATCTGTTCAGGTTTCAGGTCTTTCATCTTTGCAATCTCCTCAAACGCCATCGCTATTAGTGGTAGTGCTAGGGCTATTGCTAATACTGACATAACATTTACATTACCGATAATCTTGAATGCTAATCCTATTGCTAGTACACCAGCAGCGATCATTAATACTGTACCCAATCCACCTTTTATTCCACTATCCTGATTTGGATCTGTTACTTTATCTAGAGGTGAAACTTTAGTTGGTTGTTTTTTACTTAGACTTAATAGTGTTTGTTGACCACTTAAAATCTTTTCTTGATTTTTTATAATTTGTTTATTATCACTTTGTATCTGTTTAATACCAGCATCTATTGATTTTAACTTTTTATCAATGTTATTTGTACTAAGTGCATTACCAATAGAAGAAGTTTTCTTCTTTTTAGGATCTAAGGAATCCGCTATTTGTTGTAAGGCAACCGATAAATTATTAAGAGCATCAAGTAGTTTCTTATCCATTATTTCTTTGAAATATTATATAGGTATATATAAATATATTATTTACCTTTAATATATATATTAATATCATGATAATAATGAAATTCGAAAAATGGTCTAAATATCTATCACTTCGTGAGTCTGTAAAGGATATAGAGTTAAATCTTATCTTGGATAAGATTCATGATCGTATTACTCTAACCAAAAGGGAAGAAGATTTCTTATCTAAGTATGATTCTATATTAGAATCTGACTTTAGGGAATTTTCTGGTTTATCCAAAAATGATGCTTTTCTTAAAATATCTAATCTACTGGAAAGTAAGAAAAAGGTTATATGTGATCTTTATGATAAAAATGGTAGAATAGAAGATGAGATTATTTCTATTTATAATGACTTTGAAAATGAGAAGTCTATAATAAGTCTTAAACATGATGAAAAAGCTTATCTCTATGATAGATTCTTATATGATATAAAATATAACTTCCAAAAGGATACTTACTCACTTCGTAGTGGAGAAGAGTTCTTTGAAAAAATACATATTAATAATGAAGATTAAAAATTGGTTTCAGTTCTTAGAATCAATAAGTGGTTGGGAATTAGTCGGACAACACATGGGACCATCATATCCCGAACAGAAACTACCAGTTACCTTATCACCAAGTAGTACTGAAGTACTCATGGATAAAGATGGTAATTTTTATGTTTATGATGATTATCAATCATTATATCAAGATTATCTTAAAAAAGGTGGTAAACCATTGGAAGGGTTTAATAATAATAACCTACAAATAGTACTGGATCTTATTAACCAATCCATTTAGTTTTCAAATATTGGTTTACTTTATTTACTTCTTCTTCCGTTAAAGCTCTATTGTAAATCAACATCTCACAAAAAATATTATCCAACTGATTCGCAAATGGTTTGTTACTGGGATCTGGTGTGTATGATACATCAGTGACATCTCCTAAAATAAGTTTTGATCGTGTTTCAAGTGATATACCATTTGGGGTAGTGTATAAATATTCCGTATCGACAGGATCCATTCGAACTGATTTAACTATATCATCGGTACTTATTGAAACTATGTTGATTTTATTTTTTGGTATCTTACCAAAATCTAAATCAGCGTATGATAAAGATTCTGGAGTTTCTAAATAAAATAGAGAATCTCCATTTGTATATAAGGATATATTAGACCAACCACCGAAGGCTCCGGATAGTAATCGATTACCTGGATTAAGTATTGAAAATTTATAACAATAGAACCTCTCATCTATGTATGGTTTTGTTGTAAAAACATAGAATATTGTTTTTTTAGTATTGAAACTAGTGTCCGGAAAGAATCCACTTAAAGTATCTGTACCGGGATGTCCACTAAAATATATACCAGTATTGTAATTTAGTTCAGGGTTTGGTCCAACTAGTGTTGGTATATCACCATGAGTATCTGATGATAATAACATACTTGATACTTTATCTTGTAACTTTAAAACATATGGTAGGTTGGTATCTGAACTACCATTATTTATAGTAGATATATCTGCAGCATCAAACCAATGTATTAAATCTGGTATTTCGTCTGGTCTTCTTGATATAGTGTATATAGGCATATTAACTCCAATCTTTCCATTTATTATTCAAGTATGATATAATATCTTTATCCTCTTGATCTGATACATAAGCACCAACTATAATAATTTCTCCTATATCATAGTCTCCTAAAGATACTCCGTCATCTGGGTTTGATGGATCAACATTTGGTTTACCACCTAACCATAACCAAATGTTACCACCAGAAGTATATAGAGCAGTACCATTATTTGACGATACACTACAGAACCCATTTAGATTAACTTCACTTTCTGGGTCTGTGTGTAGTTTTGCGTTCTGTATACCATCTCTGGTATCCCTTGAAGAGAAGATATAGTTAATCGAAGTAGAACCATAATCGGACTTTATTTTGGTGGAGCTTCCTGAATAGTCAATATTATAATCAGTATTTGGTAGACCTATCTCTATTGGGTTCCTGTATGACCATATATATTGTGATAAATCAAAAGCTCCTATATAGAATAAAGTATTTGATCCAGATATTGATTCTGTTCCTGTGTATCTATGTACTATGTAGATTGACCTGGCTAGTTCATTACCAGATATTAATGTGGCGATAAGAGGTGCCTCTCCAATTTCGATAAAGTTTCTATTTGTTGTTCTAAATTTTGGATTAGATGTTCCACTAACTATTGAAGAGTCTCCGAATCTTGGAGCACACGAAATTATAGAATCACCACTTACTGGAAGTGATCGATCCGTATAAGTAGCTATGTCATTGAAATCAATCCAATGTACTTCTCCATATTTATCATATAGTCTATTAATAATATTTAATCCACCTGATGTCATGATTAAGCTAATCTTTCTATTGTTGAGTGATAGATCTCATATGATGCGTCACCATCACTACCTAGTACAACATCGATAACATTACTATTTGTAGTATCGACTCCTTGCCCCCAAGTTGTATTATCGAACAAGTGTAGTTGATCATTTTGTAATGTGAAAATACCACTACTATGTACTGAACCAGATACACCAACATCTCCAATTTTTATCTCATATGATAATCTAAATGGTTCATTTGTTAATGAAGTACTCAACGTATAATCATTGCTTAGTAGTATTGTCCCCATGTATAATTTAATCTTTAGAATATTTGTAGTTGGTACGGTGGTTGTTACAGTACCAGTTAAAAATATTCTAAATGATTTACCTTGAACCATTGAGTATGCTGGGACAGTTGTATCTCCGATATAGTTACCTGTAGTTAAATCAAGTGATGATCCTCCGGATGGTAGACTTAACTTTCTAAAACAAGAATATATAGTACCGCTTAACCAATCATTAGTAAATGATCCCTCTGTATAATTTAGAGATTTTTGTATAGTATCATTTATATCAATGACTGGGAACTCTTCAACATGAGCATAATCGGTACCCATATTAGCCAATACAGTCATTGGTGGTACAACACCCTCATCTAAAATATAAGCTTTCCATATTCCATCATATGAGTCATACTTATACTGTATTACTTGATTTTGTCTAGTTAATCTTGAGTTGTTAACTGATGAGAAATATTCATTTATTGTAGTATATACTACACCAATATCACTATCATCTTTCAATAAAGTAAATTGAAATCCATCTATCCCATCCACTAATGATGTATCAATCGTTATTAGATATGATCCGGTTGTTATAACATAAACATAGTCAAGTTTGGTTGGGTCTATTGTTAGGGTTGTTCCCATACCATAACTCCAATAAATGACTTTTGAGTCTATTGATATAACTCCTGATGAGTATGTTAATCCTAACCCAGCTAAGTTAGGATCTATTCCCAATCCCGGTGATAATGTTAATCCAGAATAAGGAGTCAAGTCAACTGATACAACTGATATTGGATACTCATTGGTTGATGTTAGACCTATTCCAAATTCATATTGTTGAGATTGTGTCCACGTACCAACTCCATCTACATCCGATACTAGATAATATCCTAGAGACTCAGTTGTGTCATTTAATCTAAAAGCTCCAGATTGTGTTGAGTTAATATGTAGTTTAGTTTGGGGGTTATCTGTTCCAAATCCAACATTACCATTATATAAAACATTTATTGAATTTGGATTTGAACCTGTAGAATTTCTTACTTTAAAGGCAGAGTATGTTGAGGATCCGCCAAATGGTATTACATCTAATACAGATGTTGGTATATAGTTAGTTGTATTATTAGTTATACTTACTCCTGTTAATCCACTGAAAAGAATACTTGATTGTGTAAAATAAAGACTTGAAGTACCAGATACCGAAGTAGCTCCTGTATAAAAAGCAACTTGTCCAGATAAACCTGGATTAACATAGTTAGGTCCTCCTGTTCCACTAGATCCACCGGTTATACCCAAGGAAGATACAGAAACCATTTCTATTCTACCGGTTGTTAAGTTTATAACAGCGACACTATAAGATCCGGAAGAATAAGTTATTCCTTTACTAAGTCTTATATCATTGAATAGAGCATATCCACCAGTAACACCTAATGCTTGTGATGTGGAACTTGTACCAGTAACACGGAGGGTATTTAATATTTTAGTCATTTATTATAAATATTTATAGAGTATATATTAAAAATAAAAAACCCAGACTTGACGGTCTGGGTTTTAATATTTGATTCAAGTTATTACTGTACAGTGAAACCACCTGAGTTAATAGCTCCTGTTTTAAGGATAGTGATGTTATTAACAATAATACCCATACCCTTGATCGGTTCAACATAAGTATCAAGAACACCGATTTGGTTGTCAATGATTGTTGCTGTATTATTTTCACTATCACATTTATTGAAATAGTTATATAATCCATTTTTACTTATGTATCTTTCACAGATAACGTCAGCTCTAAGTTTAATCTCAGCTCTGATATCAGATGTGTTGAATTTCCACTGGAAGTCAAGTAACATTGATGCTAACTCTCTTTCAAGTTCGATTAATACTTCTCTTACGTGTAAGTAAGAAAGGGCTGATTTATAAAGAGTTTGACCGGTATTTTCAGTTTCAATAACGAAACCTCTATTTCTCTTATAAACTATTGGGTTCATTTGAGCTCCGTTCAAGTTCTCAATATCTGTTGGGTTGAAGTTCATCTCAATACCAGCGATATTATTTACCTTACCATTTGTTACACCAGCTGCGATTGTCCATGGTGTTATTGATGTTACATTTGAGTTTTGTTTTCTCATGTAAGTCGTTGCTACGAACATAGCTGGTGGTACGTCAGTTGGTCTACCATTGTCATTTACAGTTACATAAGGTAAGAAATAACCTACTGAACTAGCACCTACTCCGTCACCGAAAGAGTACAAGAAAGCTGGATTCGACTCCAAGTCACCACCTTGTGCTATATAAGCTGTGTCTAAAACTCCGTCAGCGTTTAAGAAGCTTGGAGATGTTGACTTCTTAAACGACTTCATAGAAGGCATATTTAAGAAACCAAGACAGTCTAATCTTTCACCACAGATATCAACTAACTGTTGTTTAGATCTTTCTGTTAGACCAAGACCATAAGCGTCAACTAAGTATCTGATGTCAAAAGCTTCCTTGTTTGTTACTGCCTTAAATAAAGGAGTACCTTTAGCCATTAAGTTTAAGATATTACTTTGTTGAGCTTCAGTTCCATCTGGAAGAGACGCTTCTCTTAACTTAAATCCTTTAAGTGGAATAGCTTGATATGTAGTAACATAGTTATCGATAGTTGAATATCTCATAGTTTGTAATCCACCACCCACAACTACCTTATTAATAGGAGAGTCACAAGTTATTTCTACAAGTGTTGTATCAGGAGAATAAAGCTTCTTACTGATTATTCTTGTTAGATTTCTTGGCATTTGACCTGCTTCAACCATAGTCATATCTACATAAGCTTCTAAGAAATCACCTACAACCACTTCAGCATATCTAGTAGCGTTTACTAGTATCTTATTGGTTACTGGAGTATATCCAGTTGGTTGTGATATTTCTATAGTTTGTTTATAGTTTGACTTATCAGATATAAGTGTGATAGTTGTATTATATACAGCATTGATCGGTAAAGTTGCTTGTAACAATTCGTCCATATACTTAACATATAAGCTATTAGAACTATCTAAATACATTTGTAAATAGATTTTTGTTGAAGCGTCATATACAGTTGTTATACCACTTAGATCCTCATTTACAAGATTTGCATTTGTTATTCTATAAGCGTTATATGAACCTGTATAAGCTACCCCAGTAGCTGGGTCAGTCAAAGATGCATGATAATCATGATCTCCGTCAAAGATGTAAGATCCGGTATTCAATGAAGATCCTGATATTGATACTGTTGGGTAATCAAGTGGATTAATTGTTCCGGAATCAAATACTATATAACTCTGAGTACCAGTGTTTTGGAATACAACTCTTGTTGGTATTGTTGGGTCTATTACATTCTGATAGAAGTAGTCACCAGTGTTTACAACACCATTGAAGAAACTTGTATAGAAGTTAGAGTATTGACCGACCACACCAAATGATGCAGTAGCTATAGTACTTCTTGTATTGAACCCGTCGTTTTCTATTAATAACTCATTGTCCACTTTATAGAACATTAGGTTTCCTAAAGAAATATCGGTAGGTGTTGTAGAAGTACCTAAGTTTAGGGTAAATGATTTATTTGCAGTTGTAGCTACATTATATGTTACAAGTGATGCTCCACCTAATGAAAGTTTCTCAAAAGTTGTTACATCTTTTAACATAGTCATTTCATAAAGATTAGATGAATCTAACATATTAAGTATGTAGTTGAACAACCTTACCCTTCTATGTCTTTCATAGTTATTTGTCGAGTCAGTTGCTGCTGTATCGGTGAATGTTACCTTTATCTGACCAGCTGAAGGGTTAGTAATAGTAAAGTCTGTAGTTAGTTGTAGATCAACATATCCAGAGTTATTGACCATTACATTTGAGTATGTAGCATATGAGAAGAATCCGTTTACTACATTAAAATTCATATATCCTAAAACTAAGTCATTAGTACTTAGACTTGGATTTGTTGATGTTGTACTATCTTTACTTAAAATATTACCACTAGAAGATTCTATATAGAATACGGATACATAAGATGAAGTGGCAGTAGATAAAGTATAGTTACTTGAACTTGAGGGTATAGTAAATGTTGTTGTACCATTAACTCCACTATTAACCAATACTTTAGAACCTCCAATAACAGCATATGATGCAGTTGAACCTGAACCAAGGTTAGCATCAGCTACATTAAATGATACTGATATTGAACTAGTTGATCCTATATTTAAAGATGATCTAGTAACACCGTTAATATAACCTTCAGCAAAGTAAGTAGTTCTTGTTGGACTCCCCCAGTCTTGTCTAGTTATAGACATACTAGGACCGAAAGCCGCTACATTACCCACCATATCAAGTGGTGTATTGGTGAAAGTTAAGTTTTCAGTTATTGTAGCTGAATATGATAAATAATCTATAGTAGCTTGACCATTATCAACAAGAGCGTCTGTGTTAAGAAGATTGTTACCAATCAAGTCAACCATACCGTCTGGATAGAAAGCTTCAAGCTTATCAGCATCAAAGTAACAGAAGATACCAGTTTTATCTGTATCGGCGTTTATTATTGTCTCGATGAATATATTTTTACCATTAGAGTCTCTGAAATAAGGGATTAATGATAAACCTTCGTAGTATGCTAAAACATTAACATTTCTATTGTTTATGAAATTGGAAACTTGTGTTTTAATAAGACCATTTGAAGTAAAGTAGCTTGACCAGATAGAATCTACAGATAGTTGTTGATAGTTTGACCAATCACCAGCAACCACTACTACATCGACCATATAGTCAGAAGCATAGTCTAACTGATTTAAATAAGATGGAACCTTATCAGCTGAACCATACCACTGTATCATATTAGAATCAAATCCATTCATTTTTGATTTGTAAATGAAAAGTGTTACATACTTATCAGATAAGTTTGTGAAAGCTAATAATCTATCAGCGATATCTGGATCATTCTTAGTTAGAGTGATGAAAGACTCGGTACTTCTTTTCCAAAATCCTGTAGTATCAAACATCTTTCTATAAGCTCCAGTTCTTTCGATGTCATTAGACTTATCTGTTCTAGTTGATACTGATTTATATTCTACTGTATCCAATGTATCGGATAAGTAACCTAAGTTGATTGCATAAACTGGACTTGACTGTAACATCTGTGCTACAGTTCTGTGAAAATATGAACCTTTTCTCTCTAAATTTGAATCAATGTTTCCAAATATACTTTGTAAGTCATTAACATTATTCAACAGAACTGGTGTGTTAAGTGGTCCTTTTCTAGAGGAACCCATAACTAAAGTTGTAATACCAGCAACTGTTGGTGAACTGATAACGGAATTGTCAAATTCTTCTATGAAGATACCTTGTCTTTTGTATTTTCCAATTTGAATTGCCATAATATTTATTATTTTTTATTTACAGTATATATAAAAAGTAAAAACTTATTTTTTTCACTTTTCACCTTTTTGGTCGTTATACATGTTTATTTGGGTTTTGGACTTTTTATTATTATCCATCATTTTCTTTAGCTCGTCTCTAACCTTCTTCTCTTGATTAGCAAGTTCAAGATTTTTATCCTGTAGTAATTTCTGTTTATTCGTAAGGTCTTGTTTCTTCAGATTAATACTTTCCTTACCACTTTCAGCAGTTGCTGGGTTGGAAGCCACATTAGTGGTATCATCCTTTATGGTATTATTTAAATCATCTATACCTTTCTGTATATCATTTACTTCTCTTCTTATCTCACACGATTTAGCCCACATACCTAAAAGGGGGTTATTAAATTTCATTAGTTTCAAATTTGGAGAGTTGATGTACTTCTGTGTTTGAAGAGTCTTTACCAGATCTTGTTCAGTTTTATAGTTTACATAAATATTCTGTAAAGCTGTCTTCTTTGAGTTAAACTCGTTTATCCATTTTTCCATATCATTAAAATTATTCATACCACTAACTTGTTCAGGTGGATCAGTTTCTTGTGGGATAAACTTTTCAGATATGAAATTGGAATATGTATTTATATACTTCATATTATATATATTAATATCATAAATACATTTTTAGAGATAAATATATATAATAAAAACTATACTAAAAATATATGAAACATTTAGAGTCATTCAGTGGATTTGACAAGCAAAACGAGTTATTTACTACTATAGGTAGGATGGCTGGAAAATTAGGATCTGCTATAAAAGATAAAGTAGGATCTGAAAAAGAAAAAAGATCTAACACAGGTCCTAACTCATCTACTCCTGAAAAAGAAAATAATGACGAAGATCTAGCAAGAGAAATAATGACCTACTTAAATGGATTAAGTAAAGATTATAATAAATCGGGTAGGTTTAATCAATTTGATGGAAATGGTAGTAATGTTACTCCTTCTACAAAAGATGCATTCTTCTTCTTAGGTCAACCATTTACAAAGGATCATACTTTATATAGAGTTGATATGATGAAACACATTGACTTTAGAACTACCGGTGATCCAGAATACACTGTTATGATTAGTAAGGTAGATAATGTTCATAAAGACAGAACATTTGGGGGTTTAGGAACTGGTATACATTTAAGGGGTAGAAAAGGACCATCCACCAGAACTGGTGGAACTTTCAACAAAGCAGAAGTTTTAAAATGTAGTCAACCTTTAGCTAAACAGATTTGGCTAAAGGCTGATGAGATTAATAGAAATAGACAGAAGAGTAATACAGGTGACGCTCGTGGTGGTAGTAATATTGGAAATTAACTTTTATCCAAGAATTCTTTCTCTTCTTTTGTAAGGGATGAAATACCATTAGCGTGTATCTTTTCCAAGATAGAGTCTAATGATAAATCTTCAACTTTTTTATTTAATTCAATAGAGTCAAATGGACAAGTTTGTCCTCTCCTAAGTGGTTCGAGATTAGTAATAGTATCCAAAAAGAAAGGAAATAAATTCCTTTCTTTTTTTGTTTCGTACCCAACTGCATAAAGTGACGCCTTATCAAGCCATACTTTATTCATAGGAGGATATCCCCTGTGGTTTCCGGTTTTGCATTCCCAGAAGAAATTGGGGTCTATAACATCCAGTTTCATTTCAACTAAAAAAGATTTTAAATCCTCTATGGTTTTAAAATCTCTTAAATCTATAACAAATACAGAGTATGTAAATTTAGAAAAGTCGGCCATTGTATTTTTTATTTAATACAAAGATACGACTTTTCTATCATATTACCAAAATCCCCAAGTTTTACCTTGTTTTATAAGCTTTTGATTTAAATTATCTTGAGTTGGTTTTCCATTTTGATCACAGAAATCAATCATTGGGATCTCATCGTCCTTTTTTTCATTAAAACAGATTAGATCCTTTTGCTTTATATCAGATCCAACTCCATTAGCATCAAATCTTTGTAACTTAGATATTTTAACTAAAGCCTTTTTGGTATCATAAGTTGAATTTGGTAGGTTTTTTGAGCTATTATCATCTATAATAAAATTATACTTAATTCCAGACTGTGGTTCTCCCCAAATATTAACAACCGGAGTTGACTTATCTCTTATATTACAGTATACTATAGCTATTCTACCAGAATCCCATGTATTTCGCATAATACCATAATATAGATATTTGGTTTCTGTACTTGAATCTTTTGTGGACCAATCATGATAGTCTAACCCTCTGGTTTGACCCCCTCCTTTGTCTTTCCATTTTTTAGCCATCGTTTGTCTATCATATGTGAATTTAAAATACACATATTCTTTTCCGTCTTCTTTTTTAACATCAAGAACTTGAAGGAATATAGCTGTATGTTTAAGGCGAGATGTCTTTCTCTCATCTTTAACTGGGAACAAGAAAAATTTATGTTTATCATTATCCTCCGAAAACTTTTTCTTACTAAATGTAGTCCATCTAATACTATTTTTTTGTTCACTTGCTCCTGGGAGTTCAGTGCTTCTTACTGGTCTAGGATCTTCGGATGGGCCAGTAACTATTCCAAAGTATTTCTTCATAAGTTTCTTACGAGACCCCTCAAAATCCCTAACAGATTCCGTATCAATCATTTCTGATAAGAAGTCAAGAATGATAGTACCATGCTTACTACCCTTAGTTAGTTCACCAGCATCTACTCTATTTCCTGTTTCCGCTTCATATATTTTGGACTCATTTTTCTTTGGGTTGAATACATCTTCTGCACCAGGTACAATGAACTCAACATTAGAAAGTATCTTTCTATATTGCTGATCTTCTAATATTTTTGTAACACCGTCTGTCCATTTTTCCCATATACTTTTAACAGCCCACGGACCTTCACCGTCTAGTCTACTTGGATTGGGTCTTGAGCCTGATCCTAGATAAACATATTCTCTAAATGTTTTATTAGAAACCATACCATCTTTTCTACCAGATGGTATTACTTCTGTAAAATAAGTATTATGAGCTTTTCTACAAACCCGAACAATAGCAATCAACGGATCTGGTCTTTTACTAAGATCCAGAACTTTTTTATCTTCTCCTTTATCAATCATTGATTGTAGGTCATCGACCATCCTTTGAGTTAGTCTATGTGGTCCTTCACCCTTACTCATCATTTCGTCCTCATGTGGTTTCCACATAGTATTCCATAGATTCTTAACAGTCCTTTCTGCACTATTGTCCTTATTGACTTTATTGTCATCATCATCATCATCTGAAGGGGAGCTACCAATACCACCAGTCGGATTTGTACTACCAGTACCGCCACCCGGATTGAAATTATTCTCCAATAAGATCCAACTTTCTTTTTTAGAAATTAAGTCATTCAACACCAAAATAGATTTTAGTATATTAATAGTATTGACTGATACTTGTGAAGAACCCATCTTAGTAGTATCTGATTTAGGTTCTCCACTCTTTTGGTTTTGATCCTGATTGTTTTTTTGATTCACATTAGGTTCTCCACTCTTTTGATTTTGATTCTGGTTGTTAAGTGATCTATTCTTCTTATCATTGAAATACTTTAACGATCTTTTATCTGCCTCATTTATCTCGATACTTTCATTTCTCTTTAACGTTATTGCTTCATAATTCTTTATGAAGTTTTTTATAAATTCTGCTTTTGGTCCTTGACTATTTAATATATCCTGACCTTTATAAGCCATTATAACATTTGACAATAGTGATATTGATTTGGAAATGTTATTAATGCTGGTATTTCTATCCCTGAAAATATCCTCCTTTATAAGTTGTTCGTAACTAATTCTATTCTTACCAATAGTTGATGTGTTAATAACTAATTGTTTAGTTATACCGTTTATAACTTCGGTAGCAACTCTTTTCTTTTCTAAATCATTTGAATTTATATTATCGAGTGTTGCTTTAATATCAGCAATTAAATTAGATGCTCCACTTTTTGTAAAGCTCTGTATAACCTTGTTCCATGATATTTGTTCAATATTATTGGGTTTATCAGACTCCCCACCTTCACCTAAAAGATCAACTAGAAGATCATAAAGATTTTTGTCTTCATCATCAACTTTTACTTTTAGTTTTTCTTTCTCATTATCATTTAACTTAAAGAAAACTCCCTTAAACTGTTTAAACTTATCAAGTCCTTTTATTTCATTTTCTTCCTTTCCTTCAATTTCCTTAGATAGTTCAGAAGCTAAATCTTTTAGTTGTTTTATATTTGATGTGGTTTCATTATCTTCATTTATAAAATTGGAATACCTAGACAATCTCAATGACTCATTTACACTTTGTAATCGAGTAAGTATAGAATTCATTCTTGCAGAAAATGGTCTTATTTGAGCACTGTTACCACCAACCGGAGTTTTTATAGTAATTTTTCTTAACTCTTCAGTGAAGTCACATAAGTCATCTATAAATTCATCCCTATTTTTACCTACATACTTTTCGAGATCAGGTAGTTTTGTTGTTATTTTATCTATTATGTTTTGCATAATAGATTTTGTAATAGGTCTTCTATTTTCAATTAGTCCAGGTATATCTGCTCTTGGATCATTAGGATCCCACATTGGTGTTGAACCATCCCATCCTATTAGGAGATCTAATTTCTCTTCATCAGACATTGGTGATAAACAAATATCTTTCATTTCCTCAAGAGCAACCATTATATAATATTGATTGAATTTTGCTCCGGTTTCTCTAGTTAAGGATTCTGATACTATTTGATCCAATTGACCTTGCAACTCTTCCAAAATCTTTGGAATTTTAGTTTCATTATAACCTATTTTAACCGATCTTATTACTGAGTTAATAAGTCTACCAACGAGAGAGTCCCCCCATCTAATATCGTTCTCAAAACTTTCTTGAATCATTCTAGATGACTTAATCTGTTCATTGATATTTGACTTATCTACTATAACTTCTCTATATAGAAAATCGTTCCTAGACTTTAGGTATCTCATTTTAATCTTTATATTTTCTGTATATATTAATTCTTTTAAGTCTAAAAATGATAAAAAAATTATTATCAATAGGAATCACGATTTACAGATTTAAAAAAATATAATCATAAAAAATCTCAAAATTTTTGATTATGATGGTTTTTGTATCAGAATAATAAAATATATACTTCAGTAACAATGATTTAAATGTAGAAAATTTTATGAAATTTAGTGAGTTACTTTACAACGGCAAAAAGATAGTTAATCCAAATACAATCTTAAACATCCTCGAAAAAGACCAGTTCCACTGGTTAATAGACTCCGAATGTGAGGATGCAAAAATCGAAATCAGAAATAACACTTTGATATGGCATGATGGTAGTTACTACTCAGGTAACTGGTACTATGGTATTTTTAAAGGTGGAAACTTTTATGGTACGTTTGAAAATGGTATTCTCGAAGGAGGAAACTTTAATGGCAAATTTATCAGCGGAATTAAATCTGATAAGATATAAAAAATCACTTTTCTTTTTATGAGAAAAAAACGTTTCACAAAGCAAACCAACGTAAATTTTAAAGACTCGGACGTTGTCAGAATCAGTGAAGAAGTGGGTCAGTATTTCTTCGAAGTAGGTAGTGAAATTACTACAGACGTTGCTGAGGCTGTTGCTATTATGATGAGAAACCCAAGAACAGACAATTCTATCTGGTCTAAAAAAATTCAAATCGACTATGAAACAATCGAGCCTCAAAAGGCTCTCTATTGGTTATCCGGTGGTGATAATGAATGGATTACGTTACAAAACTATAATCAACCTTGGAATAAATGTTATTTAGAATTCCAAGAAGAGTTTGGGTTTATTGTTATTAACATATTAAAGAAATCAAAAAATCTTGGAGAAATTAAAAGCGGTTTTCAAAAGTATCTAAACCTACCAAATCTGTATGAATTTGCATTAAGTAAAAATCTAATAAGATAAGTTATAAACCCTCAAATATTTGAGGGTTTTATTTTTAATATATAACATTATGAAAATAATAATATGTTCTAGTCCATGGTGTAAATCAACAGTATCCGTTCCGGATGATTATGAGAGCACTCAATGTTATAAATGTCATTCGTTTAATAATGAGTTATCGGGTGGTGTTACTTGGACTGATAAAAAGTATGAAGGTCCTAGGATGGACGGTATGGCTCATCCAATAGATATAAAAATTAATAAAGCTGGAGAAAAGAAAAGACTATGGTAAAGGGACACTTCTTTGACTTAGATGTACTTCTTAATATAGATGCACAAGCTTGGGTGGTTAATAAAGACCAACCAAATATTCCTATTATGAAAATATCAAAATCAGACTTCAATCTGATTAAAAATGGTGTGTATAGAAAGCAAGGAAATAAAATTGACTTTAATGGTCAAACCTTTTGGTTACCAACTGAAATGGTTAATAAACTTAAAATAAAAGCAAAAAATAATAAAGTTGATTTTGCTAACTTTGCCCTAAGTCTTCAAGAGTTTTTAAATAAAGACATCATTGATAATATGGATTTTACCATAAATGAGGATTTGTTAATGACTCTAAAGAATACTACCGAAGATATTTATATAATTTGTTCTAGACAAACCCAAAGAAACTACCAAACCCTTCTTTCTAAACTTGAAGAAAAGTTAAAAGAAATAGGTATTAAGGTAACAGCTTTCTACTACATTACTGAAAACTTCTATAACCAAAATAAGGATGATGTTAAGTTTAAGAAAATGAGATTATTACTTCAACATTTAGTTGGTTATAAGACCGATGATCAAAAGTTTATTGATAAAGAACTAACCAGATATGATAAGTTATACTATTATGATAATAACTATGATACTCTTAAAATAACAGATGATATAAATGGATTACTTGAAGTAATACTATCTAAAACAGATAATGGTATTAGAGATGTTATTAAAGAAGATATCAAGGAGTATAAGCCGTGTTTATTCATAAATAAAGTAAATGACAATATTCTAAATAAGATTGATCAAAAAAAAGTCATAATAAACATATCTAATGTTATTATGACCTTTGAATCATATAGGAAGTTTTAATCTTTATTCTTGATATACTTCTCAATCATATCATTTAAACTTCTGGAATCAACAATCTTACTGTCTTCCTTGGTACTGCCTTCTTCGGTTTGTTGTTCAATGTTCTTTTGTTCCATTGATTCTGATATTTCATTAAGACCCATATCCCTTCTCATATCTTTGTAATACTTCTCCAATTCACTTTTTTGACTTTGAGCGAATTTTATATTATCTCTTATTTGACCAATAGACTGATTAATAACCTCATGCATTCTAGCTGAAGTATCACCATTATCAACTTGTCTTAATTGTGTTAGGAAGTTCTTCATTGTCATCTCATCTAAGAATAATGATCTAGCATATACCTTTGAATCTTGCTTCAGTTTTGCTCTAACATATCTATGATTAGATACATCTGGATGATCCCCTAAATAGAAATCGACCATTGATTCAAGTACCTCATCGGCTTCATCTTTTGTCTTTTCAATATCCATATTGTAGTCGTAGATTTGTATCTCACCCAAATCTGGCAAATCACTTGGTTTGGCAAGGTATTTACTGACATCTAAATCTTTATTATCTTCTTGTATTTTATTAAACTCTTCTTGTAAAGAATTTAGCTTTTCCTCTTTCTTACTCATAGGAACACTATTTTTCTTATATATATTGAAAAAATAAATATTCCTATGGCAGTAACGAAAAACGTGACAGATGAAAGGAAGTTTGTATTTACAACCAAATTAGTTGAAGAAATAACTGATAAGATTAATGACGGTGTCGTTGTTAAGAGATATCAGAATCCATGGTTTAAAAGTGAAATAGGTGTTAAAAGAGCAGGTATAACATTTGCAATGACACCAGACGAGATACAAGAGTATATTAGATGCAAACTTGATATTCAATACTTCGCTGAAAAGTATTGTAGAATTAAAACAGAAGATGGTTCTATTCAGAATATAAGACTAAGAGACTATCAAAAGAAGATATTAGACTTATATACAAATAGCAGATTTAGTATTCTATGTGGTTCTCGTCAGATTGGTAAGACAATCAACGCCGCAATAACAATGTTACACTTTGTTACGTTCAATAATGATAAGAATATAATGATTGTAGCTAACATTGCTGGTACAACAATCGAGATCATTGATAAGATTAAGTCAATATATGTTCAGTTACCATTCTTCTTAAAACCAGCCATTAAGAACTGGACTCAAAGAAATATGATATTTGAAAATGGTTGTAGAATAAAATCGTCAGCTAGAAGTAAAACACCAGCAATCGGTTTTACTATTGACTTTCTATACTTAGATGAGTTTGCACATATACCCGCTACTATTATTGAACCATATTATACAGCGGCCTTCCCAACAGTATCAGCAATTGAGAACTCAAAGATTATTATAACATCAACACCAAATGGTATGAACTTATTTCATAAGTTACTTACCGATGCAGAAAGACCGGACGGGGATCCACTCAAGAATAACTATAGAGCAATGAGAGTTTATTGGCATCAAGTGCCTGGTCGATTTGTTACTTACTTTAGATTAAATAATCATAGATTATATGAGAATAAATTAACTAAAGAGGAAATTCTAAAGGCAACTGAAGACACATTTGGACATCTTACTAAAGTTGAAATGAAGTTCAATAGTGAAATAGCTAAAGATATAATCTGCATCTATAATAATGATGCTTGTCCAGATAAGCTAGTAAGAACCCTAATGATCACTAATAACGAGGGATTAGAAGTACCGATACAAGCGGTTTCTGAAGTAACAACTTGGAAGGAAGAAGCTATTAAAGACATTGGTGGTGAGGATCAGTTCAATCAGGAGTATGGATTGAGATTCGTAAATGCTACTAGATCTTTACTTAGTGAAAGTATAATAGAAAATCTATTAGATAACAAGAAACCGTTTAAATATGAGCAGATAGAAGAGCTTGATAGAAGGCTGAAGTTTTCATATTCTGATTTAAAGTGGATAGATGACGATAATATATACACACCTATTATGAGAAATAGAATAAAAGGTGTCGTGTCTATTGATATATCTGAAGGATTGGGACAAGATTACTCTGTTATGAACTTCTTTAAAGTATCTCCAAAAAGTCAAGAAGTTATAGATATGCAAAAGGATACATACACACAAATGTCCGATTTCTTTTGCTTAGAACAGATAGCTATTTATCGGTCCAATTTTATTTCAGTTAAACAACTGGCTGAACTTTTCTATACTCTGATGTTTGAGTATTTTAACTATGAGAATTTTAAAGTAGTTCTTGAACTAAACACTTTTGGTAATACTTTCTTATCAGAACTCCGTAACGTATTTGATGGTAATAATAATTATGGTAATAGTGTTTTCTTTAGATATAAACACCGAGCTGACTCAACTGAAGAAAAGATAGGACTTAAAGTTGGTGAGAATAAAAACCTATTAGTTAAAGATTATCAAGAAGCAATGGATAAGAAAAACTTCAAGATTTATAATGAGGATAACATACGAGAGATAACAACATTCGTAAAGCATATTACTTCACATGGTAATATTAGATATGCTGCTGATATTGGTAATGACGATACGGTTATGACCCTAGTTAATGGGGCTAGTGCTTTCTCTAAGTTTGACTATAGAGAAATGGTTGAGGACTATGCTAATAAAATATTAGATTCGACAACATTATCAGGATTTAAAGAAATCCTTAAAAGGATAGATTATAAAGATACCGCTGATTATTCTTCTATTATTAATATAAATAAACAAAGAAAATTTATGAATCAATATAAGAATAATAACACCTCTGGTAGTACTAATTGGTTTGGTAGAAATCTATGATAGAAGTTCTTCTATCTTTTTATCTCTTAAATCGTCTAAGAAGTCTATATAAATAGTTGATATCCATGTATCTGGTATTTCAAGACTTTTTATATAAAAATGTGTTCTTTCTGGTTTAGGTTTATCCGACCTACTAAGTTTCATAATAATATGTGGATACTTAACATCTAAAACAGTAAAAATTCTGTCAAGAGATCCTATATCAACTGGTTTACCATACTCATCTGATATAAATGGAACATCCTGACAGAATTTAAATTTCCTACCCTTAGACATATTTTAAGCCTCTTCAATAGTTACGGAAAGTCCAACTCCTTTGAGTTTGTTGTAGCTTTTCATTACAACTTCTTTATCACCGCGCTTAACATCGCACTTACCAGTGAAGTGTACGATGTGAGCACATTGAGTTGCTTGTTCTAGTTCATGTCCACAATACTTTATAAGGCTTTCAATTACGTGGTCAAAAGTATTATGGTCATCATTGTGTAGAATAAGAATGTAAGGTAAACTGAGTATTTCTTCCAAGTCTGTACTTACCTGTTCTCTTGTAATTGTTGACATATTCTTTTATTATTTTGTTGTATATATTTATTAAAAAATTTGCTTTTTGTTCACAACATCGATGATGTTGACTTTTATTGGTTGTCTTTTAGCCCAACTAACGAACTCATCCATATGTTCCTGTCGGTCATCATACATAGTGAATTCTGTAGCTTTTGGATGCTTCTTGATTATCTGCTCAAAAAGATAACACTTGAATTTCAAGGTATCTCCACCGGTGTTGCAGAAAACATCATCCATCTCAATCTCGTGTAAGTCAAGTACCCTTTGTACATGATGAGCAAGTTTAGATAAACGACCAGTTGCCAAAAAAACATAAGCTTCTGGATCAGACTTAGCCTGTAGATACTTACTATAAACCCACTGGTTTACTGGAGGGTAGAAAATCTTTAGGTTAAGAGATTCTGGGTTTCCCCACCAACCTCTACCCTGCCAAGATAATCCTGTTTTCTTCTCCCACTCTGGACGACCAGTTTCGGGTGTTGGTGTATGGATAAGGGTTCCGTCAAAATCGAAACATACAAGTTTTGTAATCATTTTTAAATATTTATTTTGGGAGTTATGTAGAAAATATATATAGCAAATATAAGGAAAGTTTTTCTTATAAAAAAATATATGTAAAATAAATGAAAAACAAGACAAACTTGATTATTATCGGGTCTTTATTAGTTGGTTTTCTACTTATGACCTTTTTTGGTGGTAAAAGTATGAAAGAATTACGAGAAAAGAATAGAATGTTAAAAGATTCTGTAACAGCTATACAAGTTCAGAGAGATAGTCTTAAAGAAGACAGACTAAAACTTGAAGGTAAGTATGATACACTTAAACTAAATGTTGATAAAAAAGAACATGAGTTAAGTCAAATAAATCATAAACTAGTAAAGGTTAATCACGAGTTACATGATGCTGTGGTAAAGGTTAATCACTATAAGTCACAATTTGATTCTATTGAATATAAAATACATAAATTAAAAGAAGAACCTATCAAGAGAACTGGGGATCAGTTATTAAATTCTCTGAAAGAAAAAACAAAGAAATAATATGAAAAAAATATTTACATTAATACTCGCTACACTTTTAAGTTTTGGTGCTTATTCACAAACAGACACTTTAGTTAAAGATACTACTAAACATGAGATAGTTTCTATAAAAGACAGTATAATAAACTCCCTTCCAAGTTATTATGTTGTCAATGGAGATACTGTGGGTATAATACTAACAATTGAACAGGCTCAAAAATTAGATAATGATGAAGAACTTCTAGAGTTATTAGAAGACATGAAGATAAGTTGTGACTCTACTATCAAACACTATATTATAGTTGTTAATAAGTATGAGAGAAAAGTTGCTATGTTGGAAATAAAAGCTAAAAAGCTTGAAGAGGTAAGGGATGGTCAAAAGAAAATGATAGATAACCTTAATCAACAAATACTTAATTATCAAGCCGATCTTAAAAAAGCGGAAGCTCAGTTAAAATTAAAGGATGAAATCATTAAAAATGATGAGAATATGATATCAAAATTGAATAAGTGGAAGTATGGTGGTATAACCGGTACAATACTTGGGTTTGGTCTCTTCATACTTCATGTGTTGGTTCATCATTAATGATAAAAAATGAGTTTTTATTTATAATATATACTCTTATAAAACAATAAAAAAATACAATTTCAAGATGAAACACATCAGAATGTTTGAAAGCTATAGAGTTAAAAGAAGAAGAGACGACATTATTAAAGAGTCTGTACTTCAAGTTAATGATATCTACAAAGTAAGAATTATGGCAGATGTTCCACAATCTTTACTAAACGCTTACGTTAAAAAAGTTAAGGACAACGTTGGTAAGAATTTGAGACAGTTCTTTGGTGATATGGACTTAGCTGAAGAAATCATTAAATGGGTGGTTCAGAACGGATTAGACGCTGATAAGATGCCGGCTAACGCTCTTGTTGGTGGTGCTCAAGGACAGGGTCAATCAGGTGCTCAACAAGCTCCAGCTCAAATGGCTCCTCAAGGACAAGCACAAACACAAATGGCTCCAGAAGGTCAAATGGCTCCAGAAGGTCAAATGGCTCCTCAAGGACAAGCTCAACCAGCTCCACAAGCTCAGGGTCAAATGGCTCCTCAGGGACAAGCTCAACCACAAGTTCAAGCTGAGACTCAACCACAAGGACAGGGACAAGCTCAAGGTCAAGCAGCTCCTCAGGGACAAGCTCAGGCACAAGGTCAGGGATATGAAGAAGTAAATCCAGAAGAAGAGGAAGAGGAAGAAAATGAAGAAGAATTACCTTCTTAATAAGATATTAAAATAAAAAAACATCAATCTTTAAGATTGATGTTTTTTTATGCAATTATTTAATATATACTATAATGAAACACTTAAAGTTATTTGAAGAACTTAATGAAGTATCTAATCTTCTAATCGTTGACGTACAGAAGTCATTTAAAAAATTCTATACACCAATGTATTTAAACGAGTTGATTAAATTTTGTAATCAGTTTACAAATGTTTATCAACTGTGGGACAATCATGTGGAAGGAAAAGATGTTGATACTGATTATTTATATCATAGTAACCCTAAAATACCTATAAGTAACGATTTATATAATTTCCCAAACCAAAAAGATCTTATTGAAAAGAGATATAACTATGCTGTTAATGCTGATTTCTATAGAAAGAATCTTGATAAGAATGTTTACAATCAGATAAAAGATCTAGAGAATAAAAAACAACTAAAAAAGGGCCAGTATTTTCCGACAAAAGTTGGTACTATTATAGTTTTTATAGGAAACAACCATCAATGGTTTGAGTGTCCTAAAAAACTTTTAAATCTTTTGAATAGTTGGAAAGGGTTAGAAGTTACGGTTGTGGGCGGGGCAAGAGAAGAATGTCTTAAAGATGTTGTTGTTGTTGCGGAAGCTTTAGGTGTGGTAATTAAAACTAATTTTATTCTTACTTACTCAGCGACTCAATGTTATTTTTAAATCCTTTTTTTGAATTTATTCTTCTTTTCGTTATACATAGATTATTAATATCTGCTACATATATTGGTAGTAATCCTTCATTAAAACATTCTTTAACAGATTTGATGTGGTCAATAGTTGGATAATCCCCATGTTGTCCCTTTAAATTGAAGTTTTCTTTAATGTATTCCCCATCATATGCATCATTTCCGTTCCAATTTTCTAATAATTTATTTCTATTATATTTTGTGAATTTATCTACCAATCTTCTATAAATTATGAAATCGTTAGTTTCAAAGTCTAATCCCATTTTATTCAATCTTTTTTTAACTTCCTCTTTTATTTTCATTGGGTGTGATTTACCATAGTTTTTTATACAACTCTTTTCGCTCTTATTTTTAAATTCTTTTGATAAAACATAATACTCAACGTTATATCTTTCTATCATTGTTTTCTTTCTTTTTTCTCTAACTTCTTCTGATTTAGATAGATTATCTACACCATATTTATCCATTATTGATAGTTTTAATTTTTCGTTGAATAGTGTATTATATTCATAACCATATTTTAATATATTATTGAGATGTCTTTTTTCTAAAATTTCTACTGATTTTGTTGGATTATCTACACCATATTTCTCTAAACAAGTTTTTTTATTTTTTCCAGTGCTACAAATTCCTTGACAAGAATAATACCCACCACTCTTTAAATTATATAGATATTCTTTATACATTATACTTCTTTGTTTTTGGCAAACATCGCAACAAACATCTATTAGGTAGTGTGATCCTTTTGATAGGTGCTCAACTTTTATTTCTATTTCATTTTTAATTTTTAAGTTGTTATATCCGTGTTCTTTTAGTGATTTGATATTTTTTGTATTTACTTTTACCATTACTGTATTTGATATAATCATATAATAAAACTTTTTTTATTTATATATAAAAAAGTTCGTTTCCTCTTTTAAACTATTTGTATAAATATAATATAATGTTGGTGATAGATGTATATTTTATAGAATTTTATATAATGAAAAAATATTCAATGAAGCTTGAAGATTTTTTTGAAGTTAACAAATCAGTTGCTTCATTTTGGAGAAATTCTAAATTTCCAGAAAGAAGATTAAAGGAATTCTTTTATAGAGAGAGTACTTTAGATGTTAAAGAATTAATATCTAGAATATATTAGTAAGTTGAAATATTACCAAACTGAGCGTATATATTGTAGTCAGCAACAGATAATAAAATAAACATCATATCTTGATAGTTATTTGGATCCTGAGTAAATATTATTTGTAGAGTATAATTAGCATTTAATAGTTCTGGTATATAAGCTTGTATTTGTTGTTCTATTATAGTCCTTACATATGATTCAGATACTTTAGTCTCATATAATAGCTCTAGTAGATTTGCTCCGAAGTTTGAATCCCCCATTACTTCCCCTTTATTAGTGAAAAGAACCATTTTATATTTCTGTATAATAACTTCTATTATCTCAGAAGAAACAACCTCATTAGCCACGTAATACGGGTCTTCTGGTCCGATAATATAAAAATCTGTAAAATCTATTGCTGCCATAAAGTTATATATTAAAATTAATATATACTCATTATGAAACATATTAAACTTTTTAAAGAATCTAAAGAATGGTATGAATCCGAAACACCGGAACAAATAGCTAAACTCATCCTTGATTATGGTAAAGAACATGAAGATGTAGATGATGTTATGACTGATATACAAACAATCTTTTGTAAAGTAAATGACGATCTTGATATAGAAAGTGTGGCGAATGATGGTATGTCATATCAAGAAATTGTAGATTCTATTAAGATTCTAATAGATAACAGGGACGATTCTTGGTATAGTAGAAAGGTAGATGATTTTCTTGATCTCTATTATACTATGTGGAGAAGAATGAGACATAATCTAACTATAGATATTATAGATGAGTTATTTGAGGATCATGATTATAAATATAAAATAACTAAATCATCTACAAGACGTGATGAGCCTATCTTTAATATATGGGTTAAGGATGTTCCTCATGTAGAGGCTGGTAAATATATAAATAGATACTTTATGACCGTAGCTGGTAGATTACCTAAGGAGTGGCAAATAACCAAAATTGATATTAAGAATAATCAAAGAAGATCTCTTGAAGGAACAGAGATTATTCGTAAAGATAATACTATTAGTATTGAGATAGTTATTGCTAAAGTAATAGGAAATGAAATAGACGACTAAGAGAACAAATCTTTTATCTTTCCAACTACAGTCATTCCTAATACGATTGGATCTGTACTTGTTTCCAGTAACTTTGTGTGTTCTGTTATAATATAGTTTACCTTGAATAACTTATCGATATAAGATTTATTATCCGATATGACCCATTCTATAAATGGTCTGCTGAATAGTCCAATCATCTCATCTATTTTATCATCACCGAAATTATTCATCAGAAAGTGGTAAGTATCGTCATAGGTCTTTGATTTATCAAAAACAAGATTATATAAATCATTTCTGAGTTTAAGATTTAAAGTAGTGTTAGTTATATTGGAACTACCGGTCTGCTTGTAATGATCTAACTCAATCATTATTGACCTAAAGTCTGGAAACTTTTTATTGATTATCTTAATCAACTCCTCTTTAGGTATCTCAAACTCCTCCTTCTTACAAATAACATTAGTTATTCTTTTGTATATCTCAGTTTTCAAGTATCTTTCTTCTTCTGGGGTTTGACAGTCAAAGTTTACTTGTATAAGTCTTGATAATATACCCGGAGATACCTTTGTTATATGGTTTGTAGTAAAAATAAACCTAACATTTTTAGCAGAGAACTCTTCTATATAAGCTTTAAGAGCGTCTTGGTATTGTGTAGATGTTCTTTCAAACTCATCTAAGAAAACATATTTTGTTGAATCTCTTGTTATATCTTTTTCTAAATCAAATCCCATATAAACCCTAGAGCAGAAATCATCTATTTTAGATCTAAGAGTATCAATTGAGGTATAAAATGAAGAGTTAAGTTCAAGATAAGGTTTATCCTTGGAGTACTTACCGATAAGTATTCTGGCTAAAGTGGTTTTACCTGTACCAAAATTACCAAATAGAATAACATTTTGGTTAAGTCCGTTTTCAAATATTCTCCGTATTCTAGGGAGTAATACAACGTCTTCTATAGTTCTAGGACGCCATCTTTCGGAGAGTAATAAATTTTTCATATAACTTATAAATAGGAATTTTTATAAGTTTTATATTTTAAAAGTTTACTTTGGTATCATTAATAAATAAATCGAATTAAAATCATTAAACGAAGATCGAGTATTTACTTCCACATCATATTTTATATTAAGTGTGTTTGCTTTATATTTAATACTTCTAACTATTTGATATAGTTCTTTTTCAACCTCACGAAGTTTACTTTTAGCGTCATCATACTCCTCTCTATTAGTTGAAAATGATAACACTTGACCCCAATCATAAATTTGATCATCAGAATGAATAAAAAGTTCATTGTTTAATTTAATCTCAACATTATAACATGGTTTCATAGACCATCCATTATAATACCTACTTATTTTATGTGACTTAATAATCTGTTCTCCAAAATTTCTCATATCGAGTATAGGTCTAATCATTTTCTCAATATCTTCCTCAGTATCGGTATATCTAGTAGATAAACTTAATCTATACAACTTGTTTATTGTTTCCATTTTCCGATCCATCCCATATACCTTATCGTTATTAACCGCATCGATAAACTCATCAACTTTAAAAGAATAGGGTGGTTTTCCACCTTTTCTCCATCCACTATTATGATCTATAAATCCAGTGAAGATAGTAGAACATTCTCCGGTAAAGTTACCTAAAGAGTCACCTATTCCAAGATTCCATAGATATTGATACATACTAACAATGGAATCTATTTTCTCTTTCAGATTAGGTTCGGATTGTGATTCAAAATATTTCAGATACTTCATTATGGTATATATTATTTTAGGAGATTGTAAATTTCAGATACTTCATTATGGTATATATTATTTTAGGAGATTGTAAAATTTATATATAGTTTCTATGATAGGTGAAAAATTTAATATGGAGGACGTATTTTTCAGAGACTTAACTGTCTGTGTACTTGATACGTTAGAAGGACAAGTAAACTGGGTAAATAGATTCACTTCTGGTGATGTAAATGTAAATGTTCCCTTCTATTATTCATTAGCAGGTGACGAAAGATTTCTATTGGATTCCTTTTCGGATGATGTTGTTTCTAATAATAGATATGTTGAGTTAAATACAGACATCATTCCAAGGGGACACATAACTCTAACGTCTTATGATATAAGAGCAGAAGAGTTTGCTAATCCCAATGTATGGTTGAAAATGGTTATTGAAAACCAAACTGAGATTAGAAAGATGTTGACTAAAGTAAGAGCGGTTCCGGTGACCGCTAAGTATGATCTAGTTATACTATTGAATAGTGAGATTGATACATTCAAATGTAGTCAGGCTATTATTGATACACTTTGGTTATATAGGTTTATGTATTTTGAATACAACTTTATGAATATTGATGCAGTCATGATTCTTCCAGATTCTAATCAGGTTGAAATATCTAGAGAAAAGAATATGACTAGTGATAATACGATTAAGTTATCAGTTTCATTTGAAGTTCAAACCTATTACCCAGCTTATAAAAAGGAGGATAATGATTCATTTGCTACTCCAAAGAAAACGAAATGGTATAGTAACATTATTCAATCACGCAATAATGCTAATGCCATGAATAGAAATTCAAATGACGACAAAGATATAAACAATCAGAAATAATGCTATTTTTAATATTTATATATACATCTTATAGATTAGGCAATGGTTTGCAACATAGGAAAGGAAATAAAAAAAGTGTAAAAAATACACTTTTAGAATCTAATATATACATTAAGAAACAAAAAAATAACGTTTGATATTATGAAGAATCTCAAATTAGAGTTATTCAACTTTAGAAAAAATTTATCTTTGGATCAAGAAGATATTTCTGTAATACTTGAAGGACATATAAATGCTTGTAATGACTTATCAGAGAAGCAAATAGTTAATTCATTAAATGAGAAACTAAAATCATACACCTTTGATAAGAGTATTAAAGGTTTATTAGAGTCGCTTAATAATGACATGGCTGAATATCAGCTTGTTTATGAGCTTAAGCACTTATACAATGTTCTCAATAGCCAAAACCAAGGAGAGATTTATAGACAACCTATCAATGTTCTTCTTCAAACTATCAATCTTGAGACAGATCAAGATAGAATGTCAAAGGTTTTAAATGAGTTAGCAATTTATGACTGGGTTCCAGAAATTAAATTGTTTGTTCATAACTTAACTAAGTCTCCTCAACAAAGAACAAATCTTCTTTCTGGTGGTAAATCAGAATCAATATACACTATTGTGGAGCAAGTTGAAGAAGGTTATATTTGTTTAGTTAGAGATTCTTGGTTCTTACTTTCTGAGAATAATATAGAAAAGGTTCTTCTTGAAACATATGTAACTGATAATGAAAAATTAGCTACATTGAGAAATCTTCAAACTGGTATGCAGTTCGCAACTATCTATGAAGATAGAGTTAACTTCAGAATATCTGAAAACTTAACAATCGGTTTAGCTGTAAATAAGAAAGGTGTTATCTTTATCAATGATGATGAGATGAATAAAGAAACTACACTTGAGAGTTTATTTACATCACCTATTATTCCTATCGTGAATAAGAACTTCTACCCGGTTTTACTTGAAACATCAAATAACTTAAATAAATTTGTTGAAATGGATGTGGTTAAAAGAGTTTCTAACTTGATTAATCCATATCTTGAAGTTTTTGCATTCAACTATAAAAATGCTACATATTTATATCGTTGTGATGAAAGATACGGCAATTCATTCTTTAAATATGAATCGGCACTTGAGTTAGTAAATGAAGTTAGAAATGAATTAAACTATGACTTAACATTCTTCTATGAAAATAAAATGGGTAAAGAATTAATTACTAAGAGAAAATTAGAAGATAAGGAAAGAGAAATCACATTGAAATTAGAAGACGTAGATTTTAACATTCAAAAAGTAGAATCATCAATCAAATATATCGGTGAATCAAAGGCACTTAATGTAGCTTTAAGTAACTTAACTAAGAGAAAAGAAAATCTTGACTCGGAATTACAAGCTGTTAAGCAACTTCAATACAAGGAAAGAATTAAAGGTTAATAACAGAAATAAAAATACAAAACCTCAGAAGAAATTCTGAGGTTTTTTTTTAATATATACATTATTAAAAAATAAATACTAGTATGAAAAAAATTAGAAAGTTTAATGAGTTCTTCTACTCTTTTCCACATGAAGATGGAATCGAAGAATCTCCTAAAGGAGATGTTAAATGTGAAAGCTTTGAAACATTTGAAGAATTTTCAGGATATGTAAAAGCCAACCCCGATATATTCAATAATGTTAAATGGTCACTGTTACCAAAATATAAGGAAAGTGGGAGACACTTTAGTATGTATGTTAAGCCAGGTTGTAGATTCTCTGTTATATCTGATTGCTCTGTTACTCCGTGTAAGGTACTTGGTGTTGTAAGTTGTGATGGGGTTGTAAAACACTGTGTGGATCAAAATGATAAACCTTGTAAACCAGGTGATTTACAAGAAATGCTTTCTCAATTAGGCATGACAGAAAAGGATCTTTAATATGGGAAAAAGTTATCAGAATCTAGAATTGGTATGAAATTTTCTGATGAACACAGAAGAAAACTTTCGGAAATAAAAAAGGGGAAAAAAATACCACAGGAGGCAATCGATAGAAGGAATCAAAGTAATAGTGAGAGTGTTAAAGTTGGTAGACTCTGATAAAAATGAATATTTTTTGATAAACTAAAAGACGCTGTTAAATTTACTGGTGTAAATAGTAAACAAATTACAAATCTTGCATATAACATGAAAGCGTCAAGGAGGGGGTTTATGTTCTTCCTATAAAAAATAATCGAACGCTTATCTATTTACACAACAAAGACTTATACGTAGAAATTATTGTATCAAAAGCTCAAGGAAAACTAACAAACAAATCTAAATTAATGTTAGAGATCTTAGCTAAAAGAACCATCAAAAAGATGAGATACTATAATAACGATGACAGAATGGATTGTTATCAATCTGGTTTACTAGATATGTTTTCCAACTGGCACAATTTCAACGAAGAGAAATCAGACAACGCATTTGCTTACTTCACCGAAGTATTCAAAAGAGGTCTAGCTAAAGGTTTCAACGACCTTTATAAGAAAAAAGGTGATAACGAACACTTGATTAAGTTAATCAGTATTGAATCATCAAATGATGGAATGGGTCTTCACTCACTCTAAAAATAAAACCTCTCAATTGAGAGGTTTTTATTTATGATGTTTCTGCTTTCTTTTTATCTGACTTATAGTTATTTTAGATTTTTACATTATATTTGTGAAACAAAAAAGGTTTTATTAAATAATATAAGTATGAAGAAAGTATTTCTACAATATTGGGAAGAGTCAGAAAGAGGATGGGGTGTTAGACCAGATGGTTGCTCCCTACACGTAACAATGGTGGATCATAATAAATACGTGAGTAGTATATACTCAGATAGGGATCCTGAAAATGTTCCCCATGAATATGACAGAACGTGTGGTAGTGTAATAACCGCATTAGTAAGCGAAACTTTATACAATGAAATTGATAATGGTAGTTTGAGACTTTCTCAGATTTCACTTTCTAACTGTAGAAAGTTACAAGAAATAAATATTATATCACAAGATGAGTTATCTAACTAGTATATTTTGGTGGCTTCCTTTATTTTTTATTCTGTTTGAGATTTATCAAATCTCAAACAGATCCACCTTTTATTTTAAACCGGTTGACAGTAATAAACCGATAAAGTACCTATCCTTTTACTATGTGAAAATTTGTTATCTAATATGGATTATAATTGGTGCGTTATATACCCATCTTAGTCCATACTTCTGGATTATTATCACATTTGGATTATCCAAGTTTCTAATTTTAGGAACTAAAAAGTCTCTTATAATAAACTTATATGATATATTGAGTCTTATATCAACAATATTTTTATTAGGGTTTATCTTCCTAAAAGCTCTTCCGTAATAATAATAAACTCAAATCCTTTCTTTTCACAATACTCAATCATGTAAGTCCACTTACTTAGGTTCTTATTATACATTTTAAGAGCATACTCAAAGTTTTTCAGTTGTTTTGATGTTGGAGTTGCTGGTATCTTTGGTTCCATTGTCTCTGACTTAGGCTTAACTTCAGCTATTACCTTTGATATCGTTCCATTTGATCTTTTTAACTCATAATAAAAGTCTGGGTAATAGGTATGTTCGGTTGTCTTAAATTCTTGAGACTCACTTACCCATTCAGTCTTTGTGTATGGTATTCTAAGATGTTCTGCCCCCCAATTGATTATATTCTCATTATTGTCAAAATAAACCATCATTTTCTGTTCGAGTCCGGACCTGTAAAATAATCCACCCTGACTATTTAGTTTTATCACCTTATCCTTATTCTTTGGTATATAAAGTCCTTGTTTATACTTACCTGGTTGTTTTGGTGCGCTGTTTAACATATGTTATTTATTTTTTAATATATATTCATAAATAACACGTCTTCATGGGTGATCTATTAGAACATGTAAAATTAAGCAATCTGGTTTATGGGAATGGTATAGTCGATAACTATAAGAATAACTCCCTTTATTTCTATAATAAGTTTCAGAAGTCAGATAAAGAAGTAACAAGTATGCCAGTTGGTAAGATGCAGATTGGTGGCTTTTATCATTTACATTACAGAGATGATTCTAACTGGATGAAATACTCACCAATATTCACAGCTGATTTCAAAAAGTTTGGAGATATGATTATTATCATGGGTGTAAATTTTAATTTCATTCCCCTTGAAGTAAGAGTATCTATATTTGATAGCTATATCAAAGAAGAAGATTTTGAAAGAGATTCATTATTACCAGTAACATATGAAGGTATATATAGGGAACTTCTTAAATATGGATTCGAGTATGCTTTAGTTGAATATAATCTATCCCAAGTTGAGTTAGTACATAAGATAAATATGGAGGTGGTCCCTCGGTTCTTATATTCTGGACATCCCAAGAATAAATATGATTTCAAGAAATTATATGAAATATGGGCAGCTAAGATCAAGACCAGACGTGAAAGAGACCAAGAGATGAGTAAATCTCTAATAAAAGATTTCTACCAAGCTTCAGATGAGATTTTAGAAAACTATAGTGTTTTAAAGGATCATATACAAAGAATTCAACGAAGTGTTGAAAAGTACGGATAGTACTCGTTTTAAGAGAAACTCCACTCTTTTATATATAAAAAAAATCAAAAAAATATATGGCCGGTTCATATAACCCTTTAAATCAACAAAATCAAAGTACAAACCTTGTGTCTTCCGCTGTGGAGAATAAAGGTTTATTTTCTAAAATATTAAGAAATCTATCATCATTCGGAATGAAATATGATGATATGATCATGAGAAACACAGTCGGTGTCGGTATCAATGAAGACCCTTACTCACAGAAGAATAATTCAATGTACGATTTCTTCTCTCAAAAGGCAGTCGCATCTGTTTTGAATAGAAAATCAGTTCCTTATCTAGATAAATCTTATGCTGATAAAAGAAGAATACTAAGAGAGTATTCTATCAAGGATGAGATTAGGGACTTCGTATCAACGGTTGCTGAAGAAGCAATAACGCATGCCGATGAGAAAGACTTCTGTTCTCCTAAACCACTTTCAAATGATTACTCACAAGATATAAAAGATAAGTATCAAGAATTCTTTGAGAAGATTTATAATAGATATGGATTCAATGATAGTATAACCGCATATAACTATATGCGTGACTTTCTAATTGATGGTTACATAGCAATGGAAATAGTCTGGGATGATAAAAAGAAAAACATCATACACTTCAACAAGCTAATGCCTCATACACTAGTTCCAGCTTATGAACCAGCGATAGGTAATTTATGGATACAGTTCCCTGAAGATCCACAACTTAGAAGAATATTTTTAGATTCCCAAATAATATTCATATCATATTCAACTCAAAATGATTATACCGAAACTTCTTATGTTGAAGGTTTAATTAAACCATATAACCAATTAAAAATTCTTGAGCAAACTAAAATAATGTTTAACATTATTAACGCTACTCTTTATCAAAAATTTACTATACCTATTAAGGGTTTACCAAGACAACGTGCTGAAGAACAAATTGGTCAGTTAATAGCTGATTATTCCGAGGAAATAACTTGGGATGATACATTGGGTACTGTAACAATCAATGGTCAAAAACACCTACCGTATAATAAACAAGTGTGGTTCCCAGATGGTGATGCTGGTACACCTAACTTAGAAATTATATCTCCACAAGGACACGATCTTAATGAGGATATAATGTTAAGTTACTTCTTTAAGATACTTAAAAGAGCTTCAAAAATACCACTACAACGTTTTGACCATGACAATGGTGGTGGTAATATGTTTATTGAAGCAAATGAGTTTACAAAGGATGAGATTAAGTTCAATAACTTCGTAAATAGATTAAGAGCTAACTACAAGGAACTGATTGTTAAACCACTAAAACTTCAAATGTGTATCGAGTTTCCTGAACTTATGGATGATGAAGTATTTCTTAATCAAATTGATATACAGTTCCACTCTAATCAGTTATTTGAAGAGTTTAAGAAACTGGGTAATATGGAAAAAAGAGCGGGTATTCTAGGAACTCTACTAGGTATTCAATCAGCTGAGGGACAACCTTACTTCCACATTGATTATTTAATTGATAAGGTTATGAAGCTGACTCCTGAAGAGAAAGAGGAAAACAAAGCATACTGGGTTAAGGCTAGTAAATCCGGTGCTGGTGCCGCTGGTGAAGGTGGTGGTGAAGGTGGTGGTGAAGGTGGTGAAATGCCAGGTGGCGAAGCTGGGGGTGAAATGCCAGGTGGTGAGATACCAGGTGGTGAAATGGGTGGTGAAGCAACTCCTCCTGAAGGTGGTGCTCCTCCTGAAGGTGGTGCTCCTGAAGGTGGTGCTCCTCCTGAAGCTCCTGGAGCCGCTGAATTTGAATTCTAATAAAAAAGTCCCAATCATTTGGGACTTTTTTTATTTATTTCTCTTCTTTCTATTATCTCCTTTGACTTGGTTGGGTTATCAACTCCAAACTTTTCAATCATTGTTTCTTTTATTCTTTTCTTTATTTCTTTATTCTGAATGGGATATTCAACTCCATAGTTTTCTATTAAAGTTTTCTTTCTTTTATATTCAGAACATTTTCTACAGAAGTACTCTCCCCATCTATTATCATATTTAACATAGTTTCTAAATATAACTTCCTTTACAATTCCACATTTATCACATTTACAATCAATCTTATACCTACTACCAGCTGATAATAGTTCTATTGGTATTATCAATGCTTCACCAATTGCAACATCATATCCAAGCTCCTCATAATATGAGAAGTTGGATTCATTTATTTTAACTATTATTTCCCTAGTAAGTATCATGCTGCTTGATTATTTATAAAGTCTATATCAAATGTTGAAATAAGTCCATCACTTTGATATACTGGTTTAAGTACCATTTGATCTGATGTTAACTCCTTCAACATTCTTCCAGATGGTGTATCTAGTATTTTAACCATAGCGTATATATTATTTTCACTTATTCTTATTGATTGTATTACGTGAGACACATCTTTTAATGAGACTTGATTTCTAAATGATGATTGATATGTACATCCAATTATAGGATTATCTGGAGATGACTCTACCAATATCTTTTCAAGTGAAGTATTATTTTCATCTATTAGGAAATCAAGAGCGATGTCTCTATATGATGTGATACACCTTCTCTGTGTGAATGAAACCACCGCCTTTCTTATGTTTAAGTCATTTGATACTATTTCCAATTCTAAAGTCATCACATGTTATACATGTCTCACCAGATAAAGTTTTAAGACTATCTATAAAAAATCCCCCTAGAAAAAATGGGATTTATTAAGTCCAATATATAGAGGTACAAAAAATAACATAACTCGATGAAACCAATTTTAATCGTAGAAAACAACACTAAACCACTCGTGGAGAATATTGTTGGATCAGGTTCTAAGAAGGAATACTTATTGGGTGGTGTATTTACTGAGTTCGGTGTAAAAAACCGTAACGAAAGAATATATACTGCAGATAAGTTTTTACCATGCTTAGAAGAATTGAACCAACGTATATCTGATTTTGGAGTTGTTTATGGCGAATTCGATCACCCAGATGTATTTGATACTTCATTATCACGTGCATCACACATTATCAAGAAGGCTTCTTTTATCAAGGAGTCTAATCGTGTTGACGGGCAGATCAAATTGCTTAATACATATTGGGGTAAAGAGGCAAGAACATTAGTCGATGACGGATGTCCTGTATTCGTTTCTTCTAGAGCGGCTGGTATCACAGAAAATGATGGTACAGTAACTCTAAAGAAATTGTTTACATATGACATAGTTGCTGATCCTGGTTTTGCTTCTGCTAGAATGCACTCTATCAATGAGTCTCTTGGTCGCCCAATTACAAAGGAAACTAACTATAGGATATATGAAATGTCCGACGAGTCAAAAATAAACGAACTATTCAACATGAACAAGAATGAATTCGTTACCAAGCAGCAGTTAACTGACTATTCTAAATATCTCATTAAAGAGATTGCAACAACTAAGAAGGATGTTAAATCTGCTTTAAAAACAGGTAACATCAATCCGAAAAAGTTAGAACAACTTCTTGAGTATTATGAAGACCTCAACAAGACTAACACACAGATCGTTAAGTACTTAGACTACTTAGCTGATAAGGTTCAGATTGTAGTTAATGAGAACAAATCATTAAGAACTACTGCTGATAAACTTATTTCTCACAATGACTACCTAGCTGAAAACCTTGAAAAAGCTATCAACTACGGTGAGTACTTAGCTGAAAACCTAGATAAGAACATCACTTACTCTGAGTATATCGCTGAAAACTTGGATAAGAATATTACTTATTCTGAGTACTTAGCTGAAAACTTGGATAAGAATATTACTTATTCTGAGTACTTAGCTGAAAACTTAGATAAGAACATCTCTTATTCTGAATACTTAGCTGAAAACTTAGATAAGAACATTGCTTATTCTGAGTATATCGCTGAAAACTTAGATAAGAACATTTCTTATGGTGAGTACTTAGCAGAACATTTGGATAACTCTATTGCTTATTCTGAATACTTAGCAGAACATGTTGAAGGTAACATCGCTTACTCTGAATACATTGCTGAACACTTAGATGACAATATTGCTTATTCTGAATATATCGCAGAAAATCTTGACAAAACAGTTTCTTACGCAGGTATGATTTCTGAAAAACTTAACGGTACTAAATTAAATGAAAACAAGGGTAAAGGTAAGTTATTACCAACACTTGAAGAGTTCGGTTTTGAAGAAGCTTCTGAAGAAGAAATGATGGGTCATGAAGAAGAAATGATGCCACACGAAATGATGGGTCATGAAGAAGAAGAAGGAATGATGCCACACGAAATGATGGGACATGAAGAAGAAGAAACTATGCCACACGAAGAAGAAGAAGAAATGATGCCTCATGAAGAAGAAGAGGGTATGGGCCACGAAGAGGAAGAAATGACTCAGGAATTCGAAGGTAACTCTGATACCGAATTATCAAAACAAATAGATAAACTTATTGCAGAAGCTAAAAAACGTAAGGTTTCTGAAACAAATGATCTACACTTCTTAAAGTTCTTAAACAAGTCTCAAGTAGATAGCTATTACAGCTTAACTAACGAAGAGCAAGAACAAGTAAAACTTTACATAAACGAAAGAAGCTACTTTACAAGTTCTGAAGTTTTAAAACTTATCAACGAAGCGTTATCAACTAAAAACGAAGGTCTTGAAGAAAGACTAATCAGATTGATGCCTGAAAACATTAAGCCAATCTGGAAACAATTAAATGAGTCTTCAAAGAAGTCTATCTTATCACAAGCTAGATTGTACTCAGATCTTACAACAGAATCAAAAGTTGAACATTTCTGGTTAACAAGAAGTCTCAAGAAAAACGAATCAGTTTCTAAGAAATTAGTTGCTCATGAAGCTCTTATTCAAGAAGATAAACTCTCTGATAAGGAAATGACTTCTATTATGGAAAGATTCAAAAATCTTTAATCTATAAAAAATCCACCCTTGCCAAATTTAGGTTTCCGGGTCATATATATAGATTATAAGAAAAAACAAAAAAATAAAAACAAATTATGTCACACATTAGAATAGACAAACAAAAGGCTCTTAAAAAATGGGGTCCAGTCTTAGAAAACATGGGTGTAGCAGGTGAAGACAGACTAGATTGGATGTCAGAATATGCTGAATTTCACTCAATCAATGAAAACGCATACGTTAATGCTAGCATTGGCGGTATGGGTGGTGTAGTATCTCCACAGCCAGGTTACTACTCTGGTCAAACACTTAACATAACAGGTACTACTCCAAATGCAGCTGGTAACATCGGTTCTGGTGATTTAGGTCAAAACCTTCTTCCAGTAGCTATGAAAATTGCAGCTCAAACAATCGGTCTTGACCTTGTTTCTGTAAAACCAACTCCTGGTCCAAAGTTAGACTTGTTATACATCGACTTCCAATATGACGACGTTGATACTACACAAGGTGTTCCACAAGTGTTTAAGATATCTTCTAGTAATGCGGCTGACTCAGCTGGTTTGTTACAAACAGGTGCATTTGGTACTGTAGTAGCAGCAGCTATTACAGCAGCATCAGATATCACATTAACAGTTGGTGGTTTCCAAAGTGCTTCTGGTAAGAGACTTTATACAAGTTCTTTTAACTACGCTGGTACTGTAACTACAACTCTCCCTTCTAGTAAAGCAGGTGTTATGGAGTTCTTAGGTTACTCACGTATTGATGGTTTACCAATCTTTAGAGCATTTAGACAAGCTAACGCTTACGGTTCACAACTTGGAACAGTTCAAAGCTGGGCATTTGATGCTACACAAAATACATTTGGTGCAACTTCATCAATGACTAGTCAGTTAGTGGCTATTCCTGGTCTTACTTTCTCAAGTGGTGGTGCTAACATATCAATAAACTTAATATCAGCTTTAGAAGATCAGTTACCTGGTTTCTCTACAAACTTCTCTACTAACTCTTTAGGTGGTAAATACCCTATGAGTCGTGCTGAAGATGATCAGTCTTACTCTGGTGTTATTGGTCCTAAGGTTTCTACTAAGTCTATCGCGGTAGGTACTATCGAAATCTCTTCTTCTCTACGTAGAACTGAAATCGAGGACATCAAAGCTAACACAGGTATGGATATCGTTCAAAAGATGGAATCAATCCTTGTTAATGAGTTGTCTCAAACAATCTCTAAGCAAATCGTTGCTAAAATCTTTGAAATGGGTGATTCAAACAGATCAAGTGCTCCAGCAGCTGGTTCTACTTATTCTTCAGCTATCTCTGGTCAAACAATCTTTGACTTAGATACACTTTACACTCAAACTCAAGTTGGTGGTGAAACTACACACGCTGTTCAACGTAAGTTGATCACTAAGATGCTTCACGCTTCTAACTACATCGCAACTGAAGGTCGTGTAGGTCCTGCACAATTCGCAGTTACTAACGGTGGTTTAGGTGCAGCTTTCATGGACATCGCTGGTTACACAATCAACCCAACTAAGTCTAAAATCAACGGTTCTGGTCAACTTTATCCAGTAGGTCAAATCGGTGATATCCAAATCTATGTTGATCCATACATGAGATATAACGACAACCGTATCGTTATCGGACGTAAGAACAATCCTGATCAACCAGGTATCATCTTCGTACCATACTTAATGGCTCAATCAATCAGTATCATCTCTGAAGCGACTTTCGCTCCACGTATGTTACTTCGTTCTAGATACGCTGTATCTGAAGTAGGTTGGTATCCACAAAAGCAGTACATGACTCTTAAAGTTAGTGACACTGCAGGTTTACTTAACTAAGATAGTAAAAAAAGTAAAACCCTCTCTTCGGAGAGGGTTTTTTATTAAATAAGACCAAATAGAAAAAAATGGTTTTTGGAATAAAATATATACTTAAAAATAATAACTCATTATGTCAAGACCTTACATTCACATTACAAACGCTAGTTACGCAACTGGAGTATTGACCGTTAACTTACAAGCATACCACACAAGAGGTGGTGGTGCAGCAACTATTACTGGATTTTCTTCAAGTTTGTCACTTAACATCGCTGGAAATACCTTAAATGGCGTAGAGACTTTTACATTCTCAAGAGCTCAATTGGGTGGAGCCACCCCATCTGGTAACTACAATTTAGTTGTTTCTTTCCCAGAATTAGGATACAATACCGGTACCTACCCTGATAGTGGAGACGCATTCACATTCTAAATAAAAAAGTCCTTATTAAGGACTTTTTTTAATTTTATATAGCCAGTTCTAATTTCGAGATTAATTTCGTTATATTTTTTATGTCTTTTATTATGAAGTCATCTGCATTAAATTCATAAAAAGACTTTTTAGATCTTATATCTAATACTGGTTGAATGTCTATTGGTTCTTTTGACATGATTTCTTTAGCTGCTTCAAGATGTCTATCATAAATATGAAGATTCTGAATTAGATGACAGAATTTACCTGGTTTATAACCTAAATGGCTACAGATCATTATTTGTAATGCGACATATTGGATCTTGTTTATATAACCAGCTACTAAATAATCATTTGATCTTTGATTTAAAGTTAAATCTAAATACATATCATTTTTAACTTTTCTCACACTACACATTATCTCATAAGCACATGGATATAAACCATCTGTTTCAGATAGGTCTTGTTCTTGTAAAAGATTTATTATATGTCTTCTAGAAAATGGATTATTTTTTAATTCTTCTAATAAATTTTTTAGAAGTCCCCATTTTCCCACAGTGTATCCATATCTATGTCCGATAGTATCATTTCCTATATTCCATTCTTCCCACCAATTTATTCCTCTTTTTCTAGCTGATATCAATGAAGAATCCTGATCTTGATATATCCATAGAATTTCATTTATTCCAGTCTTTATAGCAGTATTTCTTAATGTTGTTATTGGAAATTCATTTTTATTTATATCATATTCTTCAAATACTTGGGTTATGAAGATACTATTTGCTGGAGTTCCATCAGAGTACTTTGGCCTAGGATTTATATCCATATTACCTTCTTCTAAAATCCTTCTTAAATTTTGTTTATAATAAAAATCCGCCTTAATCATATATTATATATATGATTTTTTAAAAAAGTTCAACAGTAGGTAATACCATTTAATATATATCTAGATAAGGACGAGGATAAAATCAGAAAAGTACCCTGATATTTACCATGAATAAATAAAATAAAGCACCAATTCGGTCAGTTTATCTACATCATTCATTTCTTCTTCTTTATTTTATATTTTATTGATACTAAAAAAAAAGTCTAAATTAATTTAGACTTTTTTTATTTATTTTGGTTAGTTTTTGGTTTTAAAAGATTTATTTTCGATAGAAATAAACCTCCATCCCTTATACTCCTCAATTTTCCCATATCTTAGTTTTTTCAAGTAGTAAAAAGATATATCATACTGACTAGCCATATCTTTCAATCCACCCTTATGAATAATAATATTACCATTATATTCATAATAGTAAGTAATTGATTCTTTATGTCTCTTTTTAGAGTTTTCCCTATGTTTGTTCTTAAATTCTTCCGATTGAGTCACTTCTTTCAGTTTAGATGAGTTTCTAAGTGAATCGGAAACTTTCCGCTTAAATTCATCACTTCTTATTATTCCTCTGATAGCATCACTAATCTTTTTTTTATGCTCTTCGGATTTTGGAATTCCAATCAGAGAATTTTTGATAGCATTCATATGTTCTTCCGTATTTTTCTTTCCGTATCTAGGATTCTTATCACCAATATTGATTTGTCTATAATATTCCCTTACCTCTAAACTTTTTTTCTTTATTTTAGATTCATTCCATTTTTCGGATTTAGCTAAAGCGGCTTTTACCATATCGGAAACGGATGTCTTCAAGTAATCTTTTGTCAGGTTACACAAATTATTCAATCCAATATTTTCAATAGTTTCAAATTCAAATTTATAAGCCTCACACTCATTATTGGTTTCAAAAATTTTAGTATATTCTATACTATTCCCATATTCAATTATTGAATGTATTTTTTCAAATAGAGATGTATTATTGTTCGACTTGATTCCTTTTCGTGTTCTTTTTTCATGTATAAACATTCTGAGACCAGTTCCTTTGCCGACATAGAAAATTTTACCATCATAACTCAAAGTATAAACATAATATTTCATATCTTTTTATAAGTATATATAAAAAAGATTGTTCGTCCTAAGTAATAACTTTCCATTTCCTTTGTATCCATATATTTCTTGTTCCAAATTTCTCCTTTAGACATATATCCTTTTTGTTGTAGAATTTAATCCACTCATCTATTCTGGAAGAACCGAATGGATTGTTCCAGTCTCTAAGTTCACCACCACCAAATTTATAAGACTCTTCACAACAATTTAAAATCATATCAAACAACTTATTTAATTCATTGGTCGAAAAACTTTTAAGGTTCCTAAAAGGATTTATGTCTAACCTACCAACTATTTCAGCAGTCAAATACGCACCAATTCCATTAAAATACTCTTGATTTAAGAGTACTTCACAAATAGGTTTATCAAATGCCTTTTTATTTATATTATCTAATATATTCTTCTTAAATGTATCAAATTCTTTAGTTGGATCAACTCCACGTTTAGTTCCAGTAAAAGGTTTACCAACCGAATACTTAGGCCCCATAAATCCACCATTTAATAAAAGGGAATAACCGGTATTATCGTCTAATCTCAAACGAGTAAATTTAGTATCATTCCAATCCGATGTTGGTACATATCTCCAGTTACCACTCATACCCATAAAAACGTGTATCTTCTTATCATTTAGATATAATAGTAACTCTTTACCATTAGACTCGGATCTCACAGTAAAATCACAATCTTCAAATAGTTCGGGTACATTTCCCTTAGCAACATGAAAAGCTTTCTTAAAAGTCTTATCTTTTGAGTTCTGATTAATATAATCAGACATTATTTTAACTTCGGGGCTTTCAGGCATAATTTTTACTTTGGAGAACACAATATTTTATATATAGATATATAAAAAAATATCAAAAAGTTTATGAGTAGAAGTATAATCCGCTTCAAATTGTGCATGTAAATTATTTGAAAATAATCCAAATAAAGACAAGAATAATAATTTTTTCATTTTGTTAAAAATTTTGTTTCCATTTATTATTAAAAAAGAAGAGTTCAAGTTTGTTTACTTGAACTCTTTTATTTCATGTTCACTAATAGGTTTTCTTGGTTCGTTTGAGATTATCTCAAATCTTTTACAGGTTTCTAATATGTACTTAGAGTGTTCTAAGTTTCTTTCATTTGCTAATCCTAGTGTTAGGTGTAATCCGAAGTAAGGTTCTCTTGTAAGTCCCATTGCCTCACGAATAGACTCAGCCTCTGGTGAGTGAACTCTTAACCACCAGTGTTGACCATTAGACCTTGGTTCTAATTCAAGGTAGAAAGTAATCTCCTTACCATTGAATAGTTTTGAAGCTTCATCAAATATATTTTTTTCCAGTCTATCTGAAATAAAAGTAACGTGAGCACCACGAAGGTTTTTATTTAACTCTAAATTAAATCTTTTCTTCAAGAACCAAGCATAGTAACGATCCAAGTCACCGTCCATTTTAATAACAGCAACTCTTTTCCAAGAAGACTGAGACTTGTGCTTTCTAGTCACATCCTCTGGAGTAAAGTCCAATATACCTTTTATCTTGATTACCATAGGACAAAGGTACGAAAAAACCTTGAAAATTCCAATAAAGGTGGGTTTTTTGTTTTAATATATAATTTTATAAAAAACAAATTATTTTATGCAAAAAGACAACGAAAAATTAATCACCTCAAAAAATGTATTACCAGTAGATGATCAAAAATTATTGAAGGAAAGATTTATTTCTGAATATGCTAGAAAAAAAGGATGGGATAAAACAAACCTTTCCCCTGATCAATTAATGGAAATTGTTCAACAGAAAGGTTTTAAGAATCCAGGTTTAATAAACGGTTAAAGATCGGTTAATAACAAACTTAAAGGTTTGTCTTTAAGTAAAGCTTTTAAACCGGAATTTAACGCACCTTCATAGTCAGAATGTTGACTATCCCCAACCATTAGTAGTTGTTGAGGTTGTAATCCCGAATGGTTTACAATCATTTCAAAAGCTTCTGGTTGGGGTTTCCTATACCCAATATCACAAGAAAAGAAAACTCTCTTAAAATACTTATCCAAGTCCAGATTATAAAAACATTCTTTATATGGAGTAGCAATATTTGATAACAAATACAAATCATACTTTCTATAAAGTGATTCTAACACCTGATATGTGTCGTCAAATACATGAGTATGTTCATTTTCCTCTTTGACTACATAGTCAAGATTCTGTGTATAAACCAAGGAATTTGGTCTGATTGCTAGTTTCAGTTCTTCAAAAGAAGAATAGTTTTCTGTCATAACTTTATCACGCCAGAAACTCATTTCTTCCTTTGTTAAACCAAGATTCTTAAACAGTTCCATATAAGGTTTCTTCCTAACAGAACAGTATAATAGAGTATTATACAAATCAAATACTATAGCTTTAGTTTTCATTAATAAACAAGTTTAGTTTTATCAACAGGTATTGTTTCCCTTAAATGTTCATATGGTATGTACCTAATGTCAGCAAAGGCAGTAAGTTCGTCTCGATTACCTATATACACCCAATCACCATTCTCATTACACCAACAAGTATTACCATCCCAAACAACACATTCAGCGTTATATCCAGTGTTCTTCAACACTTCTTTGATCATAGACTTTTCATTGTCGATCCAAGTTTTGGATATAAACATCTTCTTTGTTTTACCATCAACAACTATGTTGGTTGATAATTCTTCATCATAGTCAGATGCGTCATCATCAAGACCAAGTTCATCATCCCAACCCGGAGCGTCGTAGTCATAATCAAATTCTGGGTCTCTTACGATAGGGAGATCCTCCCAATCAATGGTTACAACAGCTCTGCACAACTTAACAAGATAGTCTATATCCTGTGTTTCTCTGGTTGTGTGTTCATCATAATAACCAACTGATATGTTGGTACACTCAGGAACTATTTCTATAAACTGAGCAGAGTCAGTTAATATACCAGTATTATCCGGAGCTAGTTTCAATGTAGAATCAGTCGAGTTTAGTGAGTCTGCTAGTGCTTGTGCAAACTCATCCGAGCAACACCTACCATAGAACTGCTCAGTAATAACTGATGTAGTACCTCTACGGTCAAATGAAACTACCTTTGTTATATCTGGCCAGTTGAACTTATCAGCTAAAAGAGACGAACCGACACAACCAACTTCCTCACCTATGAAGAAATAGTATAGACCAGGAACTTGTTTCTCAATCATGTATAATAGAACAACCATACCCGCTTTATCATCCGCCCCCAAAATGGTAGTACCATCGGTGTAGATATACTGTTCTGTTTGCTTGTGTTTAACAATTCGGTCATACGAACAAGCAGTATCGAGATGGCATGTAAACATAGTGGTGAAGTTTTCACCAACCGTTATATAAAAATTACCGTGTTCGTCATTCTTATACCCTTTAGGTAAATACTGGCGAAGTTTTATTTCGTTACCGTATGGAACGGTCTGTCTCGTAAGTTGTAGAAACTTTCTTCTTATCCTCATTATAAGTTTTATAAGTTATTGATACACAAAGGTATGCAATTATTTTTAATTATCCTCGGAATCATCAAGAAATATATCTAATTTTTTATCCCTAATATAAGTTTGTTTGAAATTATCTAGAGAAAACTCTTCTTCCATTAAGACATCCTCAAATAAAAATCTTGGAATTTCCCCAATTGAATCTTTGTTAGCTAGGAAAGCACCAAATGTACTTAATCTTGATTCCCATTCAGGATTTTGTTTTATTTCAAATATCTCCCTAAAAACCACCATATCATGTGGTATAACATCTAACCTAAATGCTGAAGGACATATAACAAATATGATAAGGTTTTCATACTCTTTGAGTTGGTTCCAAACCATTTTATAATCCTCCTTTAGATTCTGAGGTATATGAATACAAACTCCTTCTAATCTAAAAGAGTTTTCTTTTATCGTTTTTGATATGTCCTCTGGTTTAGTGTTTATGGATCTTATCAATGGTGACATACCGAACTTATCCACACCAGTATTTATACAAATGAAATTATATTCATTATTTAAAAAATGAACTAAGTTAGAAACCTCTTGTATTTGAGAATCTCCGTTATTAAGAAATAGGGTAATACCCTTTTGGATATTTATCATAAGATTATATATAAACAAAACAAATATAATCAATATAATTAAAAACAAGAAAAATATGCAAAATACTTACATACCTAAATTTACATATGTTATTCCGTTTAGATTTTCTCAAACAAGGATAATAGCACTTAGAAGAATAATAGACTGGTTAAGTGGATTTCAAGGGGCTGAAGTTCTTATAATAGAACAAGATACCCACTCAAAGATATCACATCTTAATTTAAGAGCAACTCAGATATTCTTGAAAAGTGACGCCCCATTTAATAAATCTTGGGCTTATAATGTAGCTATTAGAAGGTGTATTTCACCAGTTATGATATTTGGTGATGCTGATACCTTTATGGATCCCATGGAGTTAATAGAGTCACTTAAAACACTTGATAATTATGATTGTGTTTTACCTTTAAGTAAGATTATACAATTGACACCACAAGAGTCATTACAGGACTTAAATCTATTATTATCAGTAGATAGACCAGAATTTAGTTTGGGTAGAAACATTACGGATGGTATTTCTATTTTTAAGAAAGACGCTATCCAAAAAATAGGCGGATGGAACGAAGATTTTTTAGGCATTGGATATGAGAATAAGTTCCAAGATGTAAAGATTAGAAAGATGTTAAACTATAAATCTTTAGACTATAAAGGTTATCATCTATTTCATCCATCACAAATAACTGATTCTACCTTAGAACAAAGAAATAAACAAATATTTGATCATTATAAGGACTCAGAGTTGGAACAACTTCAACAACATATTTCAACAACGGTACCTAAATCTGGACAGTCAAATAAATTTCAATAATGATGTGTGATAAATGTAACTCAACTAATGTTGAAGTACATGAAACTATAGGTAGAGGATTACCACCTAAGAATCATGTAGATAACGGACGCAGAATTTCATGGAAGGGAGTATGGCAAATATTCAAGTGTGAATGTGGTAACGAGTGGAAAAAATTAAAGAGAGACTAGGGTCTCTCTTTTTATTTATATTCAACTCTTACTTTTTCATATTTCATTAGTAGTTTGTACATTTTCTCATACTCTGTATCAACACTAAATACTTGTTTAGATATCCATTTATTATTGTTAAAGTATTCAACAATCATACCAGATTTAAGATCTTCTTTTCTCTTTGGGAAGTAATATCTTTTTAATTCCGGAAAAGTGAATGATATTCCATTATATAAATAAACTTTATTCTCTAAGTTAGAATCATAGACATTCATACCTAACGGTTTCTCAGAACCATCATAAGCAATTCTAACAGCATTTGACTCACCTTTATATTTAGCTATAACAGATGGTTGATAAAACTTGTCCATAAGCCAGATAGCATCAAACCTTAATGTATCGTTGTCAGCAGATGTTATGGCTATAAATGACTTATCATACATACCCTCATTATAAGACTTAACAGGTATAACTGTATAGTCTTTTGAATATAGGATACTACACAACCTCTCACATATATGATTATTGTCCGAAGGTAGTGATCCGGGTTCTTCTGGAGAGATTATGATATATGATAGATTAAGATCCGTTAAATTAAACATAATCTATATATAAAAAATGAAATCTTATTTAGTGGGTATTTCTCTCACCTCAAAGATTTCACTAATATTTTTTTTAGAAAGTTTTTTAATAGAAGCAAAGATACTGATTGCATCTTCTAAAGACTGAGCCTGTGTCTTTTTAATCACGTCTGATAACTTTTTAAATCCCTTGGTGTAAAGTCCGTACTGTTTCATATATATTTTCTTTTTTGTCGAATTCTTTGTCTAAATGTTTATTAAAAATATCTTCCACAATATTACGATATTTTTCTTGACAAATCAAACTATCATGTACTGTTAGAATTCTAACCTCAGGGTATATATACATAATCTCTTTTACTATTTTGTTAAAAACTAGGTTAGATTCCAAATTTTGAAGATCATGTGCTAAAATTCTATAGTCACCATGTTCCTTTTTATATATTCTTATAAAATTGTGTATCGTCGGAAAAAGAGATTTGAATATATCATCACTTTTACTTCTAAAGTTTTTTCCAAAAAATACTTTATAAGTTAACTCCTTAACCATCTTCTTATCTTTCAAATCCGAGTTATCCATTATATACTGATAAAATTTACCAGTCTTAGTTAAAAACTTATATAAGTTAAACTCTATTGGTGAAACAATAGATAACCCATCAGATTCTATAATCTTACATAAGAATAATGGTTGACTATTTTTAATATCTATTTCCACTGTATCCTCCCCCTCTATTAATAAACAGTTTTTTCTAATAAATGACTTTAAAATAGTGAAGTTAGTGTGCATACGACCATAGTTATCAAAATGATAAAAAATATGTTTATCATTTATACATTCTACACTGTATTTATTCTTATTATAAATATCATCGTCCTGTAAAGTAGAATCAAGGAAGAATAGTGACCTTACATAATCTATATCAACATGGAACAAATCTTCAACCAACTTACGTTTAATATCTACCTCGATAGTATTATTCTCTAAATCTTCTTTTTCAATAAGAGTAACTGCGGTTTTATACTTTTTTAATAAAATATTATCACAGTTTTTATACCGGTTAATTTTACCAGCATATACCTCTTCTCGAAGTTTATATACACGAGTATTCTTTCCCTTCTGATGATTCCGTATAAGTTGTAAAATATTATTACTAACTAGGTAATCGATATAAAAGTTATATCGATGTCCATATTTTTCTTTAAGAATAATAGAGGATAAATTAAAAGTATTATCCTTTTTAAGGTAATACTTTAAAATTAAGTTGTGAACTAAATCAATAAGATAAGCGGACTTTATCTTAACATTCTTATGTGTTATAGTTTTAACAAGTGATTCTGTTTGCAGTTGTTCTGGTAGGAACTGAATACTGTATTTCTTTGAAGAGACTTTCTTAGTTATATTATATTTGACTTTTGGTTTATATTCCTTGACTTCAATCATACGAATTATAAGTCATAAAACCAAAAGGTTTTTTATAATTTATCAATAATTTGACTCAACTTTTTTACTCTTGATAGTACTTTCATCTCACGAATAATTTTTCTTTCCATGTCATCTTCCCAGTTGGATATGTTAAAATCCCTTAACTCATCAACCATTTCTGATGTAAATTCAGTCTTTAATTTGATAGTACTTACACTAATTTTTTTCATATGTATCATATTTCTGATAAAATTTTTTGGATCTTACTTATCCGTTGTCTTCGGATCTTATCCTTCCTTTGCTTTATTTTAGATGGATGCCCAACCAATCACCCATTGATATAAACTCAGATTTGTATGTATATCTAGGCGATGAAGGTATATTATCCGGTTTCTTCCCCGATTTACTATAATCATACCACTCTGACTCTTTTGTTAAGGAAAGGGTATGTACAAAATCTCTTGCATCCTTAAATGATAAATATTTTTTTCCCATAGTTATAAAAATTATATTTGAATTTTAATATATAGTTTTATGATATTAAAATTTAATGAACTGAACAGCACCACTTATTTATCAGCGGTTGATAAAGCAAAATCCTACAATCAAATGGATAGAGCTAATAAAATTATGAACTACGTCTTTTATAAATTTAGAGGAGAGGAACTAAATGGTTCAAAAATAAAGTCCATAATATATGGTGGAGTGGAGAATAAACTAGTTGTTATAACAACCGAAACAGAACACATATCATATAGCATAAACAAAGATTCTTTATTAGAAAACCCAACTCTAATAAATAGGAAAAGTGCTAATCTATTATCAAAGATAATATGTACAGCTAATCCTAAAAGTAAATATAAAAGTGTAAATAATATGAAGATAAAAGGTTATTGATCCTCCAATAACCTTTTTTCACCTTTACTTAAAGAGTTGATTCCAAATTTTGAAATTTTATCTAATACCAAATCTATACTATCAACCTCTTCATTAGATTCTATATACTTCTCAATATAATCCTCTATTAGCCTTGAACGGTTTATTTGATTCCTACTTGTGACTTCCATAAACTTCTCCCATATATCATCAGAGATACTAAAAGTCCTAGTTGTTTTTTTCTTCATAAATGTCTAAAAATGTCTAAAAGGGACATCATATTTTTTATATATACTTATATAAAAACATCAATATAAAGTTTATGATAAGGAGAAAAACTAAAGAAGAATTTATTTTAGATTGTAAGGAAATACATGGTGATAAATATGATTACTCTATGGTAGAGTATATTAATAGTTATACTAAGGTTAAAATTATATGTAATAAACATGGGATGTTTGAGCAAAAACCAAATTCCCATTTTAATAATGGTGGATGTTATAAATGCGGACAGGATAAAAAAAGATACACAAGGGAGGAGTTTATAATAAATGCCAATAAAAAACATAATGGAAAGTATGACTACTCCGAATCGGAATACATCAACATCACCACTAAAATAAAAATAAAATGTAACCAACACGGATATTTTTGGCAACTACCAGGGGTTCATATTAGAGGAAAGGGGGGTTGTATAGTGTGTAATGTACATAATATACAAAAAAGTGATAAAGATACATTTATAGAAAAGGCAAATACACTATATAAAAATCTATATAAATATGATGATGTTGAATATATCAATGCCAGAACCATGGTTAAAATAATATGTGATAAACATGGTGAGTTCCACAAAACCCCAAATCACCATCTAAATGGACAAGGTTGTCCAAAATGTGGTAAAAGAATATCAAAACATGAGCTAGTTTGGTTGGATTCACTTGGAGTAAAGCTTAGACAACATAAGATATACATAGATAATAACCTATATCTTGTAGATGGATATGATCCCGATTCAAACACCATCTATGAATTTAATGGTGATTATTGGCATGGTAACCCAAAAAAATATAACCCAGATGATCTAAATAAATCAACTGGGCTAAAATTTGGAGAGTTATATAATAAAACCATTGAACGTGAAAATAAGATTATAGAATCTGGATATAATTTGGTCTCGATGTGGGAATCGGATTTTTTACTTACCCATGTCAAATCCCTTTCCTAGATCTTCCTTACCACCTAAATCTTTCTTCTTTTTATCGTCAGAACCTTTTTCCATTTCTTTGTAGATGTCTGGATAAACTTGGTTATCCCCATCCACATCATAACTTTTAATGTCAAAGAAATCCCCAAAATCCATCAAATTTGATCGGGTGAGCTCTATTTCTGATTTTTTATTGAAAAACTCATCTATCTTCAGTTGTAGAGATCTAACAAAGTGATTAAATATTCTAATAGTAGCGTCATTAAAAACACCAATAGCTTTTTTCCTTTCCTTATTAAAAGATCCAAGTATTATTTTATAGATATACTCTAACTTCTTATCCTCGGAAATATATTGTTTGGTAAGCTTATTTGGTATAAGTTCAATATTAACTCTAAACTTATCTTTATCAAAAAACTCCGGGATCGTAAAGTCAAAAATTAACAGATCTTCCTTAACTTCGGACATATACATATTAAAGAGTTTATTTACGAGATAAATATAACATTCATCCCTTTTAGATCCCTTAATCTTTATCTGATCTAAATCAACTGACTGACAAAAGTTTAAGAAATTGACTAATATAAGGGTGTAAATTTCAACGAAGTCTGTTGAGTTAGTATCTGATATTCTTTTATAAAGAGGGTTCAGAATCTCAAAGGAAACGTCCTTACCATCGACTCTTATTATTAACTTCTCAAGATTCTTTTGAAAGTCATCATTCATTAAGAATGAGTTTTGTATTTGTGGGTTTAGTAACTTATAGAAAAAGAATGAAAATGTCTTTTCACCGAAAACATATTCTAAATCATCTTCTGATGTATTAAGAAAGTATTTTATAGCTTCTATAATCTTTTCATTTAACTTACCTCTAAATATAATTGGAATAAGTTCTACGTCAAATAATCTAGCATATTCTTCCAGCTCTTCAAAAGTATAATCAAATTTATTACCTTTACAAATAGAAGTAAGTACCAAGTTGTTTTTAGGAACACGGTTGTATTCAATGTTAGCTGGTTGACTATCTACAAAGTATTCAAAACAAAACCACCATTTTTTATTTATAAGACCTTTAACTCGATTATCAAGTGAGTTGAAATAATTTATTGCAGTGTTATAATAGTTCTGCATAGCAAGGTCAATCATATTGATTGGTTCTGCTGATAGTGTTTTTGGTTTGATTGTAAAATCAGTTCCGTTCCAGTTGATATAAATTTTACTACCTTGAACATCTTCAAGGACTACGATTTCATTACTAAATATATCATTTAAGATATTGTCGTCTTTTATATCATTAAGTTTCATTAGTTTAGACATATTCTTTATACTAAGAAGTCAAATTTTTGTTTTTATTACTTCTATATTTAATATATATAAAAATATGAGAGAGCAAAAGATAAAAAAATTTGACGAACTATCTAAAGACATTGAAGACCATGATTTAGAAGTAAATATTGAAGATCTTAAAAAGGATAAGTTCGAAATCGAATCTATCATAGATGTATTCAATGATCCTAAAGATATTCCGGTTTCCGAGAATGTTATAGGCATACCATCTGATTTAACCCAAAAGGAACTAAAAAGAGGTGATACTATTTATATAACTGCTATGATTAGAAAATCTGGTACTTCTATAACATCACCAGCAGTTCAAGCTGTTTTAAGATTAAGAATCATTGATATTTATCGTGGTTTATCTTATTTAAATAAAGTTTTAAACAAATGAGATACTTAAATAAGTTTAACGAAGCGAAAAAGGATAGACCTAACTATAAAAAGTTAGATATAGACGGATTTGTAGTCTATCAAGGTAAAGATGCCATTGCTAATGACTATGTTACATTAGAACTAGCGACTGATGATGATTATTGGTTCCATGCTCGTGGAGTTCCGGGATCTCACGTTGTGATAAAAGTTAAAGATAAAGTTCCAACAAAAGAGATTATAGAACAAGCTGCAAAAATAGCTGCAAAAAACTCTAAATCAGATAAGGAAGATGTACTAGTTGTTTATTGTAAGAAAAAGTTTGTTAAGAAAGAACAGGGTATGAATCCGGGTCAAGTAAGAGTAGATGATAAGAACTCTTATGAAATTACCGTATCTAAAAAATAATATATAGATAATGAAGGCAGCATACCTAACAAATAGTATATTAAATATTTTTGACGAAATTGAAAGAAAAGAACCAGAGTTCTCTAAAATTATAGAGGAACTTAAAATATCTTTCTCTCGTTCAGTACCTCAAAAAGATAGAATATTATTAGACAGTGGTAGTTTAAACTTTGAGAATATAAAAGCTGTCCTAGGTGACCGTGTAAAAGACGATAAGATTAAAAAATTCGTCAAAGCGTGTAGGGTTGAAATGGGACTTGAAAAAAAGGACGAAGACATGGGATATAGTAAAAAACAATCCGAAAAACAATGGGATGACGAAGAAGAAGGTGGTAAAGATCTTATTAAATTTACCGACGACTTCTGGATGATGCTCGATAAGATCAAAAATGATCCAATGGTTTGGGATCTTTATTCACTTGACTCTAATCCAGATATTAAAAACCCGATGAAAATTCAAAAGGTTGATATATCAGATAAAGAATGGTATTTTGATATAATATCTAAGGGTAAGTCCGGTAGAATAAAAGTAACCCAGTTCTGTAGAAGCTTTTTCCCTAAAGCTGACCAAGACGATATATATGACTTCGCAGTTAAATATAATAGACTTATATCCGGTATTTCAGGACAACCTAAATCTGGTAAAACTATTCAACCAAGAAGATTTGAATTCGAACCAACTAACGTCAGAGAAACATTTATATCTTTAGTGACCGAAACATATCCACACGGACATGAAGATGAAGTAGTTAAATACTTACCAGAAGGTCTTGAAAGAGATGAGTTTGGAAATTATTATGCTATTATCGGTGAGTCAGATACAGTATTTACTTGCCACTTAGATACAGTAGATAGAACAAAGAGTAAAGTTGGTTTGATAGCTTACAAGAAAGATGATCAGGACTTTATTAAAACTGACGGAAGAACAATCCTAGGAGCAGATGATAAATCTGGAGTTGCTGTATTAATGTATATGATGGCTAAGGGTGTTGAAGGTGTATATTGGTTCTTTAATGGTGAAGAACGTGGTGGTATTGGTTCAGGAAAGGTAGCAGAAAAAATAGGTAAGTATCCATTCATGGACGGAAAAAAGAAAATGATCTCCTTTGATAGGAGAAATTACTACTCAGTTATTACTGAACAAATGGGTGTAACTTGTTGTTCTAATGAATTTGGTGAGTCACTTTGTAGTGAGTTAAATAAAAGTGGGTTGAAACTTAATCTTGATCCAACCGGTGTATTTACAGACTCAGCTAACTTTATAGAATTGATTCCCGAATGTACAAATGTATCAGTTGGATATTTTAATGAACACACCCCTGATGAGGTTCAAAATATTACATATTTGGAAAACTTAGCCAAAGCTTGTGCTGAAGTTGACTGGACTAACCTTTCAGTTAAAAGAAAAATAGGGTTTGATGAGGAAGTTGCTAGAAAATATGCAGGTCTTATTCGTCAATACAAGAAGTTATATTTATATAATAGTGATTCAATTAAAGGTGTTGATGGTAGATTAGTATTTGATATTGAAGTAACTGATTCGGATTTGGATCACTTCTATAAAGATATGTTAGCTTTACAAAAGTTATTTACATCGCATAAGTTAGACCCTGATTTTACATTTGAAGAGGATCATATAAAAATAGAACTTGAATAACATGAAGTTAAAGAAATATTTACAACTTCTTAAAGAAGAAGCTCCTAATGACTTACCTTGGGAAAAGGAAGAAGATAAGGATGATGAAGATTATAACAGTCGTGAAGAATACTTTGATGATGAAGAAGACCAAAGTCCGATAGGATCGGATGATGAGGATGATGATTTTGAAGAAGATGAAGACGATGCTTCTGAATCAGAAGTAATGGGACATTTAGCATCTACAATAAGAAATATGATTGCTAATGTAAAAGTTGGTGAGTTCTATGTTGATTGGGACGGAAGTGATATTTCAATACAGTTTGTTCTGAATAAGAAGGAAAGACTTCAATCTATAATGAAGATACTTGGTGTTCTTAAAAAGTTACAAACTGATATTCTTATTCAATATGATGCTGAAGTCGACCTATGGGAAACTAAAGAACGTGAACCTTTATTCACTGTAAACTTCTACTATGATGCTGGTGTTAAAGGAACTTATGATGATGATGAAGTACCATTTTAAAAAAAATAAAATATATGAAACATTTAACTAGATTTAATGAAGATAAATCAAATAGTAGAATTCCAAAAGAAGTAGTGGATGTTATAGATTTATTCTCTAACTACAATAAAGCTTTTGATATGGGTATATTCGAGGTATTTAATAAAATAGATAAATTATCAGATGATGAATTAAAAGAGTTATATGTATCTTTATCTACTAATAGAAGAGAAAATAATAGTGATGAAGAGAACTTCACATTGGATTTAATAAAATATTTCAATTTAGTTTAAACAATTTTGATATTTCAAATATTATATATATCTTTGTTAAACAAATGGGGGGTGAACTGATTTGCCTCTTAGGACATAGGTAAGTATGATTCAAGCATCGGATGATGTTCAACCGATTAATAAATTACATTAACGCTTTAAACGGCAACACAAACGAAGTAGGTTCTCGTGAAGATTTAGTAGCGACACTACGCAACAACATGGTAAAGGTAAACACCGTAGCATTAGCTTAATTAGTTTCCAACAGTAAGAACTCTGTAAAAGTTTCAATATATTTTGATGATTTAGAATTGTAAAATAAAATCATATATTTTGTGAGTTAAGAAAAATTTACTAAGCTTGTGAACGAATGTTTATAGATGACTAGGAAAACTCCGGATCGTACCCGGACACCTCCACAACAAAAACCAACCTTTTAGGTTGGTTTTTTTATTTTAAACTTTTAAGTATATTTCATATATTTGTTATATGATAAATCATAAAATACCCAACCAAGATCTAATAGACGTATTTACTGATACTTTTAATAAGTCTTATAAAATAAGGTCTGGAGAAACAACCAAACATACATTTAGTGAAGTAAAAGGTTCTTATCTATCATACATAAAAGAGAACAGTAACATAACTGTAGAAAACTCTGACACCGTTTCCGCCTTGGAAAAGCTATTTGAAACCGATAAAGGATACTCTTGTATCCTAAATATGGCTTCATATAAAAGACCAGGTGGTGGAGTTGAACGTGGAGCAAAAGCTCAAGAAGAATGTTTATTTAGGTGTTCTAATCTAAGTCACTCTATATCAACCGATTTCTACCCATTAGAAGATGACTCTTGTCTTTATACGCAAGGTGCTGTATTCTTTAAGGATAAGGATTATAACTACATGGATCCAATAGATTGTGATGTAATGACTATTGCTGCTATTAATCTGAATTCGGAACATCATTTCTATAAAGATCAGAATAAAGTTTCTTCCTATGAAGAAACAACTCTTAATAAGATAAGATTGATGCTGACCATACCAGCTAAACATGATGTTAAAAACATAGTATTGGGAGCATGGGGATGTGGAGTTTTTAAAAACGATCCAACTAAAATGGCTAATTTCTTTAAACAAGTATTGATTGACGAAGGTTATGATTCACTTTATGATAATATAGTATTTGCTATTATCAACGATCATAACTCGGTTGGTAGTAACTATGAAATATTTTCAGAAATTTTCAATAAAAAATAAATTATATATACCTTTACAATATGAAAAAATATATTCTCACCCATAATCTCAAGTTCTGTTAAGTTAAAAACTAACAGAACATATGAAAAAACGAAACAAACATTCTCTTAAAGAGAAAGAATTCATCCGTCTTAAAAAAG